>Ga0214477_100459_pt1 | contig 28384 bp, 21 predicted proteins | sample M1_20Mar14CPVII9_FD_165058 | JGI IMG/M metagenome (GOLD analysis project Ga0214477, IMG submission 165058) | Marine eukaryotic communities from Monterey Bay, California, United States - M1_20Mar14CPVII9sort6BwellC16 | ecosystem: Environmental > Aquatic > Marine > Unclassified | place: USA... | reverse complement strand
AGAGCGGCAAGAAGAGTGGTAAGCTTCTTTGTTTATGTGTTAGATTTTGATGCTTTGGTTTCTGGTTTATTTCAATCTTCTAACGACATCTCCTTCCTCACCTCCTTCCAGGCCCAACCTCACCTTCAGTATGTAGTACTGGTAAGAGTGGCAAGTCGGGACCTACTGCACCTTCTGAGGGTAAGGCCGGAAAGGCTAGCCCCTCACCTTCATTTTCTGTAACAACCGCATCGCTTGAAACCCCACCACCTCAGGTTCCCATTTTCGATATCACTCCTGCTCCCAGTCCGTCACCCACAGCATCAGCAACAGGAGGTAGTTCAGAAACTGTTGCCAAGGAGGCAATTTCAGAAGATCCTTGGAGCAGGGTTTTAGTGTAATTTTTTAGCACTTACCTGTATCAGTCATGGTGATACCGCCGTGGAATTGTTTGTAAAGTTTGTCCCCTATTTGTTGCTAGTTCGTTTGTCTTGTCGAGAAATCCCCAAGACTATTATATCATGTGTCGTTGAAATGACTGTATTCAGTTAATTTCTGTTTGGGCGACACTTGCTTAGTTATATGGCCGTATTTATGTGTCATGATTTGATTTGCTGTTTATCTCCCCCCGTTGTGTGGATGCTATTTTAGGGAGTGCATTTCAATGATTGAGAAGTTATACTTTTGTATGTTTCAATTAGATTACATATAATACTTAGCCAACATTTATTATACATTTATATATTCAACTTCCTACTGAATAGCTCATTTTATAAACGACCGTCGCCGCGGATTTATGACATCTCCCAACTGTTTTAGCTTGATCTGTTGTGTTTCTTCGGCCATATACTCATCAACTATATCACATAGATCTTGTAGCTTTTTTGGGTCTGTTTCGTCAATGGGAAAGGAATCTGGATCACCCACAATTGGATTGAATCGAAAGTATTTGGTAGACGCCATCTTTGTACCAGAAAAGTTAGCTGGAAGATGCGAGGTACGAAGACAAAGAGAGACGATAGTAACTCAAGTTAGTGCATACGGCTTGCTAAGACAATCAAATGAAGATATGTAGAGGTCAAATGAAGCACTCAGATCTCAAATATTTCATATTGAACACATGAATTCATAAAATAAAACAATACTAACGCGGACTTTCCAGTTCTATCACCTCCAAACACGTCCTCAAGGACATGATGGACTTGTTCTGCATCGGTAGCGGAGTCTAAGATTTGGGATACAACTCCATCCCAACCTACTCTTGGTGGTATCTTAACCTCATTAAAGACTGTAGTGAGAGTGCGAGGCAAATATAAGTGATTAACATCAGCGACAGAGATACAAGGATGCTATCGGATAAGAAGTCTAACATTCATCTACTCACCTCCGGTTCCGACAGAAACCAATAACTCAAGCGGCACGCCTGGATAAACGGCTCTGGCTTCATGAACAGCTACCGCTGATGGGTTACTGGCAACGATACCACCGTCTACATACAACTCATCGAAGCTTAGCAGGGGTTTGAAAAACGTAGGTGCAGCAGTGGTTGCCCTCAAGGCAATCTTTTGAGTTACACGGAAACTGCCTGGGTATCTGGATCCTTTTCCAGTTCTTGGAGCACATTTGATTGGGGCGAGCCTCTTTGGATAGTGGGTTGACTGTGTCTTCAATACATCATCACTCTCTAAGCCAAGTCTTATCCTTGCCTTTACAGGATCTATACAGAAACTGTCCGGTCTCTCTCCGCCACCATAGTTATAATTCCGGAGTAAACAGAGCTGGGACGGAGTAGAACTCATTTTGGACGAAACTGCAGTTATCAGGGGTACTAGTGGATTTGCTCGGCTATCAAGCATACCGTCATCTTTTAAGATTTCTTGCAGGACTTCCATCAAATTGGCTTCATCATATGATGCAGTCGTAGTTGCCAGCATGATCGGCTTGAGTAGAGACTTGACAAATATTCGTTTGATGAGAACATCATATCGTATTCTAGCTTCCGCCGCTGACTCTCGACGGAGTCCAACTAGAAACGCAACGATAGCACCCGTGGAAGTACCAACTATCATGTCAAAAGCATCACATACTTCAACTCCTTTCATAGCCTCAACAATATGACGAATGCTCGTGACGGCAGCTATCCCACGAGTCCCTCCGCCTAGGATTTATTGTATTGTATTAGAAGACATGAACGGTATAAAGATATGAAATATGAACATACACAATCAACTCACCATCAAGACATAATACACGCAATCCCCGCTGGCCAGGGAGTTTCGGTATCCATTCGTTGTGTCCAATAGCTGCCAAAAGCTTGTTTGCATTTTGTTGTATCGTACCTGACAAGCCAGGCTCAAGCCATGAATTCATGTTAGGTTGAGTTTTTTCCCTTCTTCCTGGTAGTATCCTTTTGGCAAAACTTATTGGCTTGCGTATCCACTTTCTTTTGAATCTATGTGCAGGTGCATAGGAAGAGCATTCTTTCACAGCTTCAATCAGACCCGCTGTCGACCTTAGTCGCGTAACTGCCTCATCACTCGCAACAACCATAGCTAGCAACAATTGCACAACATACAGTCCACACCGTCGACGAGCATCTCGTCGTTGTCTCCGGTTACTAAGGCTAAAACTTGCACGCCTGCCCTTTCTACCAACCCTTGGTGCTTTAGCTTCATTTGCATGCTTTAATAGAATCAATAGATCCGAAATCAAGCCCCCCGAACTGCAGTCGTAACCGTCACCTTCTATGACACATGTTGACCATTCAGTATCAACTCTCAATAGATCATCTGTGACAACAGCTGCAAAGTCTTTAGAAAGTGCACTGAGATCTCGAAGTGCTCGACAGGCAGTACATGCAGCTGCAAAGGAAGCCTCATGCTGTTCCTTCAAACTATTTGTTCCCTCAACATCTCCATCTAAGAAATCTAACCTACCGTCTTGTACTGCTTTTGCTCCGTCAGAAATACATTCTAAAAGCGGGAGAACACTAAGAAGAAATGGTTCGGTGAGAGGCATGTCTCATCATGTAGATACACAGCAAACAACAGATATTGAACACAACTCACCCTCCTCCCTCATCAAAGAACAACTTCCATTGCGATGGTTTATCGATACTAGCAGCTATTGATACAGCTAAGTGACGCATATCACGTCCTATCCTTCCTTTGTAATGTTCTGGGTAGCTCAGTGTAAGCATATCTTTCTCATCAACTAATTCATCCATGGAGTTGTCACTATCCCAAATCTCATCATCATCCAAGGGTAAAATCTTCATATCACTCATAACATCCTCTGATGATATTGATAACTTTGATACACTCTCATCCAATTCTTGACTAGGATCTTTAGCCTTTTGATTAAATATCCCTCCTCCAATATTATTGTCCTTTATTTCCTTCTCTTGATGTACCTCTGCTGCTCGTTCACGATTATCTTCTTCTTGTTGCTTCAATTTCATTAAATAATTTGCAAATGTGTTTTCTGTTAGGGTTGAGCTCGAAGGCGGTGTAGATAATACTCCATATTCATCAATAGCATCTGTTGTTTCATCTCTCCCTGCTAACATTCTACCAAAGACATCTTTTCTACCCTCATCTTCTGTTTTTAGAAACAAAGAACCAAGAGTTCTTGTAGCTGATAACCAATCATTCATATCAACCACTGTATTATCTTCAAAACTAGGATGATCTATACTACCACTTTCTATATGAAATGCATCATTATCATCATTATCTTCTTCTTCATTGATACTGTCAGTTACCTTCTCAACAGTGTCAGTATTATCATCTATAGTTTTGTAGGATAATATAGAATGCCGTCTTGGATTATATATCTTGTGTATGGTGGGCGGAGTTGATATAAACGACGATGTATATATATCACTACCCAAGCATACCGTGATATGCAATAACATGATGGCAATACAGTACTGTATTCTCACTGATGTGTCTGACATCATTGCAGAAAAAATTAATCGTAAATCTCTAGTAATTCTATACACTATCGGTCTCTAATTTTCCACTGCCCTACAAATATATCAGGAATTAATCAACTCCTATCACTTTCTGTTTGCCGTCGCTGCAGTAGTGGCAAGAGATTCACTTCCAATAACGGCAACAACACTATCAACCATTCTCGATAAAAGTGATGTCAAAACCGTCAAATGAAAATGGGAAAGGTATCTTTTTCTTCTTTATAGGAGTGTGAGTTGTGGAAAGGATACCAAAGGAGAATACACGCAAAGGGCTGAAAACAGACAATCATGGTTGATAACAGTGGTGAAAATGTCGAACAAGGAACTACCTACTTGATATAAGTATATACATTATTAACATTACTACTCATTCACAAGTCAGGGTATCCTTTTCCCTCTAACTAGCATCAGGATGAGTTCTACCACCAAACGAGTTCTTCAATATACCTCGAGTATTCTTCCACTGAGTTTGAACATTCCTATTCCTAACATTAATCTCACCCCCACTTCCACCACTGTGATTACCAGCAACAATCACCACTCTGTCATGCCGACTATCCCTCTGCTGCTGCTGCTGATGTTCACTGCCATTCTCAGCTGTATGCAGCATCAATTGCTCATTCTTATTTATTTCTGTACGTAATCTAAATAATTCTGTTTGTATACTAACTACTTCATCCCTTAACTGTTCTTCTTGACTTATTATTATCTTCTTTTTCTTCTTAACATCTTCCAGTTGACGTGCCTTTCGTCGTCGTTCAACCTTTGCAAAATGAAGTTGATCAGCTAACTTTTTTAATTCAGTAGAATTATACTTGTTATTGAACTTTGTTTCAGATGTTAAATTAGTATGTTGATATTGCAAATCATATAAATTACTTGTTTGAAACTGAAGTAGTTGTTTGAGTGTGGTAACGGCGGAGTCACATCCTTTTAACTTGACTTGTAGGGCTTGTATTAACTCTGCATCTTCTACTTCGTCTTGTTCATCATCACTATTGTTATTATTATTATTATTATCGGATGCTAGGTGGGATGAACCCGCAGCATTTGATGGAGATTCACTCTGTTGTGTCGGATATGTTTCTAGCGTTTCTCCTGCAACGGATGTATTTTGTTTTTGGAACGAGTTTCTTCTACCGCTAAAGAACTTTTGTAATCCACCTACACTATCCTGTGCCGCCGCAGGTTGAGATTCTTCTTGTTGGGTATTTTCATCAATAGACTTATTATTGCCTTCCAATGGCTGCTGCTGTGTACCAGTATCTCTATCCCTATCCTTCCGTCCAAATAATCTCAACAGCCATGGCTTGTCATTCTCATAATCATTTGACAGGTCTGATGTTTCTTTATCTACATTCTCTATATTAGATTCGGCAATGTTATTAGTAGTAGTACCCTGTGCATCCCCCTTCTCCTCAACTTCCTCATCACTAATACCCCAATCAAAATTATTCTGTTTAGATATACTTTCCCGCTTCTCTAATCTCTTCCTCTTTTCTATTGATGATTCAATCTTTTTATTATTATTATTAGCAGTATCTCCTTTTTCTTTATTAGTTTCACCTTCTTCTTCTTCAGCATCTAACATAGCCTTGCGTTCATTCTCCTCCGCTACCATACGTTGTAACATGTCCCATTGACTTTCTAATTGACATACTGTTTGTTTCATATCTTCATTCTGTGAACCGAATACTACCACGTCTAATCTCATTGTACGGAGTAATGATTGTGATTGATTCGATAGGGTTGAGAGTGCGTCTTCAAGTTGTTGTGAAGAATTGGCGTTGTTAGTAAAGGATGTGGATAGTTGTTGTGATGTATCTGCTTTATGAGGAGTTTCTACAGCATTAGAGTTATTCATATTGGTATTGCTGCTTCCGCCATTGGCTACATCAGCGGGTGATATTATATCAACCATAGTCTAAATTTTGAGTAGTGGTAAGTGAAGTGTTTTGTTGATGTGTTGTACTTGATTATTTAGAACACCGCCAAACCGATAATAGACAGAAAACAACAGATTATAAACCTCAATAGAATAATTATATGAGATCGATCCACTGCTGCTAGAGTAAGCCCGAACTAGAGGAGGGCTATATTATATTATGGGGAGAGCCGAATCGTTATAATAGTAGGATACCCCAAAAGGTATACAAAAAAAATGACAGATAATGACAACCCAACGCCAATATCTTCTACATTACTATCGACAGTCTACTACTTTATGAAACAACCATTACTTCGTTACACTGCTTATTAGTAAAGCCGATCATCATTCTAATCTAGGCATTACTTTAGAAAGGATACCAAAGATTAACACTCTCAATTGACTAAAAGTATCTTTGACATATAACAATTATATTGCAACAAATTATATATTCAACTCAATCGTATTGACATATCAGTGATACTTAGGTTTACATATCGGAATTGTTCTAGCTAAGTTCAAAAGCAAATATATTTTCAATCATGATGTCTGTGAGAATACCATACCTCTTTCTCGTGATGATATTACTTTGTATTAATCACTCTACTTTTGCTGCTACAACATCCGGAGACGGAGAAGGCGAAACCCTTCCATCTTGTGAGTCTATTAATAATTCATATCCAAAAGAAGAGACTGACTTAAAAGGAAATCTGTATACCATGAATCTATCAAGTATTGAATGTGAATGCAGTACTGGTACTAATGAGATGAGTAGTATTACATGTACTTACGCGGCTGATGGGACAAGTGACACGGGTAGTACCAAGTATGATTGGATTGATTGTATTGCTTCATCGAAGGTATGTTACAAGATACCTGAAGGAGAATGCAAGGAACCTACAAATTGGAAAGAACATGAATTGTTTGATATTGCTAAGTTTGATGAGCAAGTGTTTGATGATCCATGGTGCTTTGTTAGTATTGAGGAGAATACAATGAATGGCAGTAGTAGTAGAAGTAGTAGTAGTAGTAGTACTGTGTTGTTGATTAAGAATATTGTTATGATACTGGTTATCAGTATGATTGCTTGGGCTTGAGAGTTATGTATAGCAAATGTATGAAAAAACAATGAAAAGGATGTCTTGGACAATCTCGATATATTCATTCATAAAGATATGTAAACTAGATAATACTTAGATAATGCGTTGTTTCAATACAATATCAAATATCTTTTCAATACAGTTTTCTGTACATCGATGGCTATTCTATTCATCTAAAACCATCTAACAATCATCTGAGTCCTCCAACCAAGCTAAATGCTCACCACAACATTCACTTTTTGTAGTATAAAGATCATCCCATTCGTTGGGTATGTAATCACAAGAATCTTGTCCATCACAACTCTCAACACACTTGAAGTCTTTCCAATTTACATACCAACCAACCTTTAATGAATCCGGTGGTAATTCACCACCCTGTGATGTCAAACATTCACTATATTTAGGCTCCCATGCATAGTACGATTTACAGCACTCTTCTAACGTCTCGTACATCCAAAGCTTATATTGCTTCTTCATGTAGGCAGGAGCGTTACCATCATTAATGCAGGTGTCATCTGTATTACCCCAGTTTTTATTGTTGTATCCAATTAGACTTACTGCTCTATATTCCTACAACTTACGAGCTTGATTCTTTTCGTCTTTTATCCTTATCATCTTGACCATTGTTATGTAAAGCAATTCCAGCAACAGTACCAGCTATTGCCAATCCCCCACCGATTAGGAAGGGCATTAACCCCCCTCCATTGTCATCATTACTTGGTTCATTATCTTCACTCTTTTCTTGTGAAGATGCTTCTTCTTCACCTTGATTAGGGTCAATGTGATCAACTTTGTCATTTACTGGAGGAGCAATTTCATCGACAGTTAGAGTTGAAGTTGCTTCCTTGACTTTACCGTGTGTGATCTCGATCTCAGATCCAGTATCTTCATCCTTGTTGGCTGGCTGTGGCAGTGGCGTTTCCGTATCGTTTGTTTCGTCTGAATTCTTGACAACTTCATCATCATCTTGTTTTCCATCATCATGCTCATCTTTCTGAATCAAGCATGATACGTTATGTGAAATCTTTCCAACATTTCCAACGGCATTCATGATCGATGCTGTATATTGCCCCCCCAACTCTTCTTCTTCAGTATCATCACTGCCTCTATCTTGATGTGTACTACTTGAAGACGACTCCTGTTTTCTTTGTTGAATTTCCTTCGAGAGATGATGAGTAAAGGCATCATAAATCATCATTCCTGCTCCTCCGAGCCATCCACGCTTTTTTACCTCCAAAGCAAGATCTACCAAACATATTGCATTAGTGGAAAGGTCAGCCACAGACGAGGCAACAGTAAGTGATCGAACAACTGGTATAGATGATTCCAATACTGATATAGACTCTTGAAGGAGATACCATATCCGAAGTAGGAAAGATGATGTGTCAAACAGAAAAGTAGTGCCCATGGTTGATTCAGAGTAGTCATCTGTTGAATCTGATTGCAACAAGATCATTACAAGATCTCTCTGAGTTTTCCCGTCGGCACTTGATTGCGAATCATACTCAAACTTCTTTAGTTGGCACGTTGTTTTTGCCCACCATTGACTCACTCGAAGATATTCTATACATAGCACTGGTGATAAGATCGTCAAGACTATGCCAAGTATTCCGAGTCCAAACAAGCCAGTTGATGTAGATTGTGATGTTATTACACCGAAGGACGATAAGATGAGCATACACAACTGAGCAATACTAGCAACACTAATCCATAATGACATGATGGCCATTGCAGGGCATATTTTCCACAAAGCAACACATACAGCTGCATTCCTTGATGGTGGGAGAGAGTAGACCCAAATTCGATATCGTTTAATTGTTGGTATCAGTGTCTCATCTGCGTCCAGTCTAGCAATCACAGCTTGTAGTGACTGATACGAAGGCAACACTTGACTACTTGTACTACTGTTATTGGGAGGTGTGAAGCTGCTACTATCATCGGTGCTTTGGTTTTTTTGGCCTTGAAAGCTTGGAGAATCTGTCGAACTGTCTTTGTCTTGAGAGGAGTTATCTGCATCATTACTCTCATTGGTAGCTGATGGTGGCGAGGAATCATTTAAGTGAGTAGATGAAGGGTTAGGTTGCTCATCGGACTTTGATGAAGCCCAGCGATCAATAATCCATTCCAGTAAAGCCAAGCGAAGTGCACCGTCGTCATCCGACAAAATACCTAACAAACTACTCCCCACATCCTTATCACTCCAAACAGCACGTGATGAAATCTCAATAATCGACTGTTTCAATGCTTTCCTTGATATTTCTCCGATTTCAAGGACTGTATCGTTTGTAGCAATGGAAGACATGGTGGCATTACATAAAGTAACAAGGGTGAATACACCTACTCCAATACAGACTATATTATATCCCACTGTACCTAATTGATTTACAAGTGTGTACAAGACATTACCACCTTCTTGTAGATAATGGACATATAACGCTTGAGTCAGTAATGTTAATATAGACATGACTGCCAATGTGGCGATGGAGATGGCATGGCAAGCAGGAAGATGTTTTTGTATTTGGTTATAACTTTTGGAAAACCTTGTATTGGTTGCCACTTGTGTATCATTCTGATCCAATATATTAGCGGCCACTGAAACTACCAATACATTAACAGCTGAAAGAAGAAGAACCAGGAAGCATGTTGATATCGAAGACATGTTGGAGGTAGAACCAGAAAGACAGTACTGATCTTTTTCATATACACACTCCTCTACTCCCATGCCATCGTCAACAGTAAGCACAGACAAGTATATTCGAAGAGAGAATAGAATGACAATTGCTTCATAGAATGCAGTTGATGAAAGAGCGATTGCCCACGGTAGCAAGGTGGATACTGAAGGGACATGAGATGATGACTTGTTATCAACCTCATCATTCTCCTCGTTTGTTGTTGCTTTACGATCGTTCTCCTTGGACCATATCCATATACCAATTCCAAGTAATACCGAAGAACAAATAGACCACCAAGCTACTGTACCTGCCATTGATAATGAATAATTCATCAACCATGTACCAAAATTAACACTACCATGTACAACTCCCTGTACTAACAATGTACCTAAATTATACAATCCCATTACAATCAATGTCAATCCAAATAAACTAATAAGAACAACTAATAGTAATGGTGCAAGTATATGTGATAACTCATGTTGTTCAAAGTATACAGTGTATGTATGTATAATTTGTAACTTTGTTTCATAATATAAATGTTTTAGGAAACAGAATGGTAATGCGTATAATGGATCATGTAGTAGTGTTTGTTGTAGCTTTGTTTTGATTGTTTGTTGACCACTTCTTTGTTCATCAGGTGGTGTCTGATGAGATGTAGATGCTTTGGGTTGATGCTTAGATTGGGATATGTGTTTAAACTGCGGAGGAGATGACTTCTTCTGCTCTTGTCTAAAGGTTGTCTTTTGCCATACTACCTCTTCTTCATCGGTATCTTCTTCTACAGAAAGAGTAGGAAGCTGCTTTTGTTGTTTAATAGGAGCTACAGTCTTCTTCTTCTTTTGCTTCATAGATGATGAGATGTCAGTATATTCCTCCTCAATCATCTTCTTCCTACCAGATTGTTCACGTTCATCTCTTTTTACACGAATACGTTCAATATTATCATCTCGTATCGCATTAGGTTTACTCCATACTATGTTATCATCTCCTTCGGTATCTGATATATTATCATCTTCTACTTTTAATGCAGAAGAAGTAGATGATGGTGTAGCTGTTGTGGTGGTAGTTAGATGATTGATTAATTGCTGTCCCCAAGACCATTCTTGAGATGGTGCAATTGTATTTTGTATTTTTGTAGTATGTTGCTGAGATACAGGCGGAGGCGAGGATGATGATATGGTCTGCCAATCTTGATCATCATCATCATCATTCTTCTCATTATCTACATTATCTACTAATATGATATCATCTTGAGATACTTCTTTATTAGAAGTTGCAATACGGTCAGAGTTGACTTTCATTGCTGCATTTTGCTTTGTGTTGGTATCCTCCTCAGATAACGCCGCCGCGGTAGCATTGCTGGAAGTAGGCTTTGTTGTAGATGATGTAAGAGGTACCCAGTTAGTTTGATCCTCATCATCAGAGGTATATGGTATAATATCAACCATATTCTGTTGCTATTATTCAGCAGAATAATTTGCAAATTATTTTTTGCAAAGTAAAGGATACCAATTACCAATCCAAGCAGTAATAACGGCCTGTTCTATCGTAAACCAAATAGATGCGGTATATAGCAACATAAAGTCATACTATTATGCTACACACATTAGATTAGCGCTTAATCCTTTAATTGGTGGTGACCCGTGGTAAGGATACCCAAACAGAGTTTTCCAACATGAAAACTGAATAAAAAGATAATTATAATTTTATTTGGTGGTTATATTCATATTAACTGGTGTGTAGAGATATATATTCATACGCAGCAGCTCGGCGGCTTTTGACATTGAATCATTTATTGATGAATTCATACTAGATATAAACAGGTCATTCGGTCTATCATTAAGTCATATGGAATTGTAGTTGCTGGTTATAATATAAACAATGGGGAAGCTAAAGCAACGCAAAGGAAAAGGAAAGGAGGCATCTCAAAGAGAGGACATCTCCTCCTCAGCTAAGCCTCTTAACTCTACACCACCATCTCCATACAATCCCAGCATTATAAGTTTACTCGTCTACCTTATCAAGGTTGTACTACTGTCAATCCTCTCCATACCATTTTGGATTCTAACATCAATACTATCAATCATATACGGACGACCTCCAAAGATGGTTGATATACGACAAACAATACGATTTATACAATATGCAATTTATTCGACACATATCAATACAATAAATGCAAAGATTGAACTAATATTGACAATAATACTACATACAATGACCTCACCAGTGTCTGGATTTTGCTGGTTGATAGATGAACTACTTTATAATAATAAACAACTTAATACTACGAACATTACAAAACCACTCTTTGTACTCTCGGCATATCGGTCTGCATCTACCAGTGTAGCAAGAACATTAGCAGACGATACATCTCACTTTATTGCACCGACAGCAATCATGTGTGCCTTCCCATATCTATGGTTATGGAAATTAGTTACATACATCGTTGGGGACGGAATCACAAAAGAAGAGACAAATGCAAAACTAAATAGCAAGTTTACCAAAGAAAGTCTTGAACGACATGATAATAATCATTTTGCAATTGATACGTTTGATGGATACTTTCTTGGATCACACTTGAATGGTTTGGCTTACCATTTAGGTCCAGATGTGATTGTAAAAGAGTTGAATAATGCATTATTCGAGGAATACAATCGAAACTTGTTCGAGAAAAAGTTTGTTGATTATATTGATCGAATAGCAAGGAAGACGTTACTCTTCAATGGCGTGGTACCATCACAAATAGATGAAAGATATTTTCTATTAAAAGGTCACTTTTTACAAAGTGCAAATGCATTGCAAAGAAAATATCCAGATGCACGATTCTTGACAGTATTAAGAGATCCCCTTGATAGAATACAGAGCGGCGTCAATCATATGGCAGTTAATGCTACTCTTTGGCAAGGAAAACCAGTTCGTTGGGATTGGTTAACCGAAGCATATCAACAAATTGAGGTGACATATTGTGAACGAGAGATGGAATGGTACAAGGATCAGGATCATAAACATCGTCTTGCCATAAAGTTTGATGCATATGTGAAGCAACATGATAAGACAATGAAGAGTATCTATAGAGACTTGTTGCGATACAGTGATGATGATATACCCGACTTTAAATCTATTCCATCAAAGAAGGGTTCAAAACATTATACAATCAACAAATCTCTCAAAGAGCTTGGAGTAGATGAGGTTGAAATAAAACTGCAACTCTCTGATTACTATGACTGGATGAAGAAGCAATAGGTCAAATGGAACACTTCTACAATAATGGTAACCTAAAGCAATCTATCTCATCTAAAACTATCTACACATATACAAAGCATACATTCTAAGGATCTGGTTTTCTGAACGTTCCGGACAAAAGGGAGGAGAAACTTTCTGACAAAGTACGTCCAGTATTCTCAGAACTGTCTATTCGACCATCTGAATAGACGGAACGGTCTAATAGGTTGCGTCCACTATAATGCCCGGCAGGATCTCTTCCACGTCTAACAATTCGTTGTGGAACAAATTCAGATTCATCGTCATCGTCGTCATCATCACTACCATTGACTGTACCACACATGCTACTGCACTCGTCATCGGTCGAGTCACCCCAGTCTATGCTACTCTGCCTCCAGTCAACTGCATGTTTAAAGTGTCTCGTTGACGTATGTGTACGTTTATTATGATGGCATCGTCTATCTGTACACAGCTGTGGCTTAGCCGGACATGACGAAGATGTTCTATCCGATATACTAATTCCAGTAATGGAACCTCCTCCCTTGCTCTTCCTTCTCTTCATGAATCCAACCAAACTAAGATTATCAGTGATGACTCTACCACTACTACCGGTTGAGTTGTAACTTGGACGACGTCGTTCCTTTGGAAATTCAACAATAACTTCTGAACCAACTGAGGATTGACTATCTCTCCTGCCTGGCATGCCGGGGCGTAGTACTGACGATCCCCATGATATACGTGGATCATCTGTACTTTCTCTCCGCCGGGGGCGATATACTGGGGTTTCGGATACTACTACCTGTTCCTCCCTCTTCTTGACATATTGTTCTTTCAGGGCTGGTGGAATATGTTTATCCAACACATCCAACATTACATTGTCCTTTCTAATCTCTACCGGAGATTTATGTGTCTTCTTACTACTTCTACTACTACCACCGCTACTGCGTCGTGTAGTAGACGATTTCTTACTCCGTCTAGATGATGATGAGTTCTTTTTATGATAACTACGATGTGAACGTTGAGAACTTCTCGATCCGTCCGATTGTCTTTTATCATATGGTAGTATATCGTCTGATGCTTGTTTACTATTCTTGGACGAAGAAGAATTGGACGATCGACGACGTTGGTGACGCCGATATGTTCTACTACTTCTATCGGTAAATGCTACAATCATAATATACCCCCTATATGTATTACTTTGTTGATTATTATGATAATTGCAATTGTATATATTTATACGAAGTATATATATGACAAGGTTTGACTTTGACGTCGATCGATCGTATCAATACCTATCAATGCACGCTAACAAAGACCAGAAGATGTAATAACAGACAACCTCGGTGAAGTTGCATACACTATTTGAAGCTGAACACGTCTTTTATGTGTATCACTGCATACTCTAAGCATTATATCGTTTCACGAAGGAGGCATGCATTGGCTGAACAATGTGTCGTTTCATGTTCTCTTTTTGCAAAAATAGAGCAGCCCAACTATGTCATTTCAGTGGTGTTTAGGATAAATATTGACGAAAGAGGTCATTAGGATTTTGTTGCAACCAATCATCGTGGGGATCTCACTACTCAATATCATGTAGGTCGGCCAAGAATTGAGCCTATGTTCTCTACAAAATGATGTTATGTTGAGCCTATATTGTATAATCGTGCCGGCATGGGATAATACCGAGCTGAGGCCACTGAGGAGTTAGAAGCATTTGTGAAAGAGGATAGACGTATGATAATAACGGTTTAGGTTACCCGAAGATGGTATTGTACATATTGAGAGATATCCTTCGTATCATATCTCGCACACCAGTAATAGTCGATACTATTTCATCACCATTGCCATCATCACTAACATCTTTGTTGGTAGGGCTTGAACTTGGACTTGGCTCATAAGAGCTGTCAAATTCATCATTAGTAGGCTTTAGACTTGGCTTGTTAGAACCTGTATAGTTTGTGTTGGATGAAGAAGGACTTGGAGACATACTAGTCAAGTTTGTACTAATTGGAAGACTCATAGTATTGGTTGAAGAAGGACTTGGAGACATATAGTTGATTGGAGGAGAACTTGTGTTTGTCAAGCTTGGAGATGGACTCATACTTGTGTTAGATATGATTGGAGACGGACTTAAAGTGACATTGCTTGAGATACTACTAGGGCTCGGTGATGAGCTCGATGGACTAGTTTCCGTTACTTGTACTGACGGACTGTATGTAAGCGGATTGGATGTCGGATGTTTACTTGGCTGTTCTGTAACTGGCGAGCTTGACGGCTGTAAGAGAAGATATACATGAGAGAAGGGTATGAGTGTTAGTTTGGTGTAAGTTTATGATAAGCTATCATGTTTAGAAGATGCCCTTTGTCTTACCTTAACTGAAGGCTCGGGTGTCAGAGGCGATAGTGTTGGATAGTTGGTAGGGCTAGGAATAGTTGGCTATAATAGTAGTCATGATATATGAGTGAGATATGAATGGCACAAGATCATTCAAAACACACACCCCTAAATTTGTTGACTTACCGAATCAGTTGGTCCAGCACTAGGCATAATCGTTGTAGGCTTGTTTGTGGTAGGTTGCATACTAGTAGGAGGCTGAGATGACGGCTGTGTACTTGTCGATGGAACAATAGAAGGTTGAGAGGAAGGTTCATTGCTCAAGGTTGGGTTCATTGTCGTCGGCTTTAGAGTACTTGGTGATTGCGTGGGCGATGAAGACGGACTTAAAGATGGACTCTTTGTGGTTGGCAATGTCGTTGGCTATATGTATTGAATATACAAGATACTTGGTAAGTTCATCACATAAAATCGGTAGAAGTATACAATGAAAAATAAAAGACTCACCGAACTACTTGGTGATATCGTTGGCGACTCTGTTGATGGGCTTTGTGAAGGCGATTCCGTCGGAGATGCAGATGTAGGGCTTAATGAAGGACTAGCCGTCGGGTCTAAGGTTACTAAATCAGTTGGAAGAGGTGTTGGGATCGGAACCGGCTTATGATAATTCAAAATAAGAATGGAGAAGTTAGTCACAAGATGTGCACAAATAAATACTGCAAAAACTAATATAACTTACATTTGGTGTTGGTTTCGATGTCGGCGATACACTTGGAGCGATTGTAGGAGCAAGAGATGATGGAGCAAGAGTAGTCGGAGATGTGGTTTGACCAGGTATTGAATAGTAGACGACACCATTCCATCGTGTCGGCCATTCAAAGTTTTGATGCAAATGCCATTGTGAGATACCCTCTGCTAACGAAATGTAACTATCAGAAGCATATACTGTATTCTCCTGAACACCATCACTGTGATACATGTTATTACCCTGATAATCTTCGACTGTAGCATAAACGCCCAAGATACTATTCTCTGCAAGCTCAATCGGTGGGTCGAAAGCAGGCAGAGGAGTTGCAACGCCTTGCCCCTGCCCTGTTATCATGCCTTCCCAAATCTTTGTCATGCTATTTGTGTTTGGCCAATCTGGATAGCCATCTCCTGTCCAAATCTCGACTAGTTCAGTTACAGGTGCCATGTGTATATCGAACCGTTCAATAGTGACAGCGGTATCGCCAGTCAAAATTGCAAACTAAGGGACGAAAGAGAGAGGGTGAGTGGGTGCAATATCATGTGTACAACAGAACAATCACTTCTGCTTACCTTATCACCATCGGCATATGACGTGTCAGGAGAAGGCCCATCAAAAAGAGTGGCAAGAGAATTACTGGATTGGCCATGCTTGACAAGGCTTAACAAGACAACTATGAGAAGAAGCCTCATCGTCCTTCTTCTTCTTTCTCTTCAAAGGAAGGAGAAGGAATGAAGAACCTAAGAGATGTTATAGTGATTCATCCTTAGTGTGACTCCCATCCATGTTCAGTTCAAAGATCTTTAGGTTTTAAAGGTTGTTTGTTCAGTTTGAGAGTTTGACGACTAAACTTTTGACCTTGCGACTCTTCGACTCCCGTTTTCAAGATATAGTTTACTACTGTTTTCTACCCTATGTCTACAAAGGAAAACGGCATACAATCTTGATACAATATCAGTGAGAAGCAATAACAAATACAATCTCATACAATAATATTGAGAAGCAATAACAATTTTATATTGTAGACAAGTCAGGCAGTATCGATATGTGGAAAAAAGGATCATTTATGTCTTACTCAAAGTCTACCTTTTTCTAGCTGTCTCTCTTCCGATGACCGCTGGTCTCTGCAACAGTATCTAATCCTCCTGTGAAATCAGACAATCATCAGTGGTGGTGTGTGTGAGTATTAAGAAGTCAAAGGACCATTACACACATCTCATGTGAACAAAGAAACACAATATCTAAAAACTTACATCATCATCACCCTCAACTTCACGATTCTCCAACTCCAACCTTTCCATCATGGCTTGTAATTCCGTCTCCTCCTTCAAACTAACAGCCTTAGGTGCCATCTTAACATCCATCTTACCACCCTTTTCACTAATCTTTTCAAGAATAACATCAATAGCCTTCTGCAACAAAGCAATACCTGCATCCTTCTCCAAGGTCATCGTCGACAAGACATATATGGGTGGAGCAATTAAACGAATTTTAATAGGCGAGTTCTCAGTACCCACGGCAATACCTGCAAACAATGCATCACGAATAGCATCAATACCATCATAGGTAAAGCATGATACTTCAACATCGGCACGGATTTTGATTGGCTGTGGTGCCAACCTTCGTCGAATGTATGTCTTTAATTCATCAATAACATCAGCTGGGACATTCAACGTTGCAAATGGATCCTCGGCATCAGAACTACCACCACCCTGTCCCTCCTCAGCCAATGCAATCTTAAATGCATCATATGCGTGTCCATACTTTCTATATAATGGCCATGCAATCCTATCATACAAGTCTTCAAGATAGAACTTACGCCGTTCCGCCAAATGACGTAACACACCATGAACAGCCTTAGCCTTATTAAACTTATCCTCACATGCCGCAACATCCTCAGGACTAACACGCCTCTTACTCAAATCAATATATCCCTTCTCTTTATCAACCCTTAATACCATTGCCACTTCATTCCTACCAACACGAATTAACTTATTGATTGAACGGATACGACGACGACTTAATTCACTTAATAATATTAATCCCTCAATGTTATTATATTCTAATAAACTAACATAGGCACCCATATCAGCGATTGTTCGTACATTTACCATTACTAGACTTTCAATTTCGGGATACTTTGATTCATAGAATCGACAATCTAAATTCTTTTTATCATCTTGATTTAAATAGAGACGGAATGATCCTTCAGTATCGTCAGCAGTGATTGTTGTTGGCTCTGCTGAGGTTACTGTTCCTAATCCTGCAGTAGACATGTTTATGTTGTGTGTTAGTTGTTGTTGTTGTGTATGTTTTGAGGTATCTTTATTCAATCCGAGATATATTTAATCTCCAATACACTGACTTTTTAGGAAGCTAATAATAGAATGCTATAAATGGTACTAATGCACACTCTGTTCTTTCAAACGACGAGGAGGACTTAATAGTTTGCTCACCTGCCGATAGCTTTCCTACTTAGCAAAATAATATGAGAGGTGGAGAGTGGAGATACTAAAGGATACCAACGTAATTCCTCATTATTTTTGACAAACTCAAGTGGATGAATTTGCGTAGGTACTATCCTAATTTACATATAAAGTGTAGCTATATTAGCTACCTAGTAATACGCAAATTATTTAGTAAGCAGGTAAATTATGATCTCTCTCTTTCATCACATAATTAGTTGAATAGGCCGCCTTTGTTGCTTAAACTTGCTTGTACTCCTAATTCTCAATTAAACTTTAAAGATGGATAAGCTTACTAAAGATCAAAAGGATGAATATGCCACATCATTTGCTGCATTAGCTTTGTATGATGTAAGTTATACTTATGAGAGAAAAATGATGACCTCTTGTGCACAAAATATTACTTATTTGCAAATCGATATAACTAACACCATCTATTCTCTCCATATTTCCAATTATTATTATTTAAAACAGGGAGGAGCTGATATATCTTCAGATCAAATCAACACTCTCCTAGAGGCTACTGGTAACACTGAAGTTCAAGCCTTCTACCCAATCATCTTTGCCAACTTCTTATCTGCTGATAAGATTACTGAAATGATTGTTGCGCCAGTCACCGGAGGAGGTGGAGGCGGCGGTGGAGCCGGAGGAGGAGGTGGTGGAGATGGTGGTGAGGAAGAGAAGGAAGAAGAGAAGGAGGAGGTTGAGGGTAAGTTCTTGTTAGTATACCTTCTATTTTGGAATTCGTTAATAAAGCATATGCTAATATATTTATTTTACTGCACACCTTTTATTATTTTACAGAAGCACCCCCTGCCGTTGATATGTTCGGAGGTGATGATGGTGGAGATTACTAAATATTTTATTGAGTTCTGTATTGTTATTCATAAAATAAACAAGTACAAAGCATCACTACTTAGTATTTCTCACACCCCACAAAAGGGACTAACCTTTATGTTGATTGGAAACAGTGTCAACAACTCACTTTTGCAACATACATCTCAAAACATAGAAATGTGACCTGATTCAACATATATCGAATATGAAGCGAATGGGAATCAACATGATAAGCGGGAATGAAGACTCCTTTACCTATGCTTTGCTCATAAATTCCAACACAAGCTAATATCATCATCAATCAAAGGAATATAAATAGATATAATGAAACACACTCATCCCATTATCCTCTTGTTATCGGCAGTTATACCAAGCCATGGACAAGATGCAAGTATTACAACAGGATTTGCTGGTACAAATATGGGTAAGTCGGACTCCGTCTTCGCTTCTTTGTCTCTATTGATCTTTGCATCATCATTCCCCTCCTCACATGTTCATTCCCGCTCCATTATCCAACCTTTTATAAGCTAATGGTAATATCTTTACAATCAAGGCCAAGTCAACCGAATCAATTGCAATCAACAGCTTTGATATTAACATGTCGGGTCCGCCAGCTCCGAATCCAGCCCCTCTCGAAGTTTACTTCTTACCCGGCATTGATCCAGGATCTTACCAACCATCGACACATCCCTATCAAATGATATACCAAGCTGATGTATCTGGTGAGGGGAAGGGCAATGTCACCTCGTTACCCGACTTTGCAACTCCCGTCATCATCCCTCCCGGTGCCACTTACTCGTTTTACATTACTGTTGCCAACTTGTGGCTCGGGACTAATCTGTGGTATAATGTTGGGTCACAAGTCGGAAGCATTGTTGCATCTGATGATTATTTGGAAATTGGTGAAGGGTATGCTGTTGCATATCCATTCTTGGGATACTCGGCTCAAAGGAGGTGGAATGGTAAGCCATATTTGAATGAACGTATGATTTGTGCTATTCATTTGTTTACTTTTTATTCTTGTTTCACTTCTCCAATATGCTCACCATATCTTATACACTTCCTCTTCAACACAATAACAGGTAATGTTCACTACACTATTGGATCGACACCGCCTCCACCAACTGAACCACCATCACCAAGCCCCACAACGAATAGCCCAACTCTCAAGCCTACAGAATTGTTTATATCAAATGACTTTCTAGAACCAACGGAGCTCCCCACTCAAGCTCCTTCACAAAGCCCTGAAGATTCCGTCATCAGTACAAATCCACCGACAACCGAGGCACCTGTATCTCCTCCAACAAGTAGTAATAATGATGACAATGGCGGAGACAACTCAACATCATCACCGCCAACTTTGAGACCTGTCACAACATCAAGTCCAACTACGAAGCGTCCCACTGAGCCAGCAGTAACATCCTCTCAACCAACAACTGATGTAACTGATGGTCCTACTGAGAAGTTGGATTCCTTCTTACCGAATAAGCCAACCCCATTCTCTTCATCCTCGACAAAGGATGGCAACAATATCTATCGTCGTATGTGTATCTTGATGTCAGCAATGTTAGTTGGTGTCGTATCGTATCTTTCTTGTTAATTAAAAGATTCACATCTTGGGTTGTTCGTAATATAAAAGTAAAATAAAGTAATATATGTATTGATAAACACTCTTGCAATGTCTCTTCTTGCGCTTCTTGGCTCTTCTTTAATAGCACTGTTGCAATGTCACATTGTCTGTTTGCAATGTTTCAATAGCCAATTTATAATGCCACTCCGTCATACCTCTCTTTACTGTGAGAAGTGTTGTACAGTGCTTATACCGAGCTGCAGAGATACCTACAACATGTCGTCATCGTCCACTTTATCATGTTTGCTTTACTCGATTTTGTGTATAAGATGTGCACATATCTTTCTAACTCTAATCCATATGATATCCAATATCTTCCCTCCTTTCATCTTACTAATACTATCTAATATCATACACAACATCCACTACATTACTATTTAATCTATGATGTCTCATCGTGGTGGCGGTGGACATTACTATCTGAGGAGGTCGAGAGTCGAGAGGTGGGGGTTGACCACTATTAGATACCCCTAGATTATGCATCGTCATCAATCATCGATCGTGTTTATATTGAACACATCATTGCAATACAAGTAGACCACCATCTTGGCTGGAGCTAGGTGGAGGCAACTTTTTAGTGAGTATTGATTGTTACCTCAATGCAAAGATTTGTAAATAGCCTCATCATTTTTCTACCAGTTTCTACGTAGGAATCGTCAGCAGATGACTCTTTGACGATTCTATCTCACAGGCATTTGCAAATTTTTTGCATGCCACCGAGCTTGCTCGCTCATCCATTGTAATGCAATGCAAGCTCATAAATATTCCGATCTATTCAACGCTTGCCATACAAGTTACTACTATCACAACCTCCTCTAAATATACCAACAAATATATCATATTATCATGAAGACATCATCATTACTAGCAGCCGCGGTAGCGCTTATCTCACTATCGTCATCATCAGCATCGTGGATCTCATCAATTGTTTCAGGGATCAAAGGTAGTGCATCGGATATCCAACCAAGCTCGGCGGCAAGCCCAGAGCCAGAGCCAAACTTCTTTGGGGACCCATGTATTGACTCAATGGACTTATTCTGTCCTTCTGGGTATAATGCTGATGCAGTATTGCCACCAGAGGTAGCCGACCATTTGAAGAGTAGTGGCCTTGCTCCTGCTAGTCTGATGACTGAAGATGTGATCACATGCGGAATCGTTGCACTCATTGGATTATTTGCTCAAGAAAATGGTCCCTTCTGTAATGATTTGCAAATGGCGGCAGGGTATTGTTGCGCTCTCTTTGAGGCAACACATGAGCCTTCTCATGATTGGATTGAGCATACAGAAGATGTACGCGAACGTAACCTCCGCGGTTCCGATTACTTGGTTTAGAAATCTCTATGGGGCCTGTGCGTGAGAGAATGTTTAGATAGGAGGCTGATATATACCTAAAAGTCATGTTAAGTGTTTTGTAAATGAAGAGAAGAAGATAGAGTTGAAACTATGCAGGTCGGGCCTACCATGTATTCATACTACTGAGTGTACTGTGATTTAAGTGATAAGAGATAACGATTAAGATAATCAAGTGTATGAAGAACTTCCCTCCTTACTTGAAGTAATATACAGAATAGATTTCTTATCTCTATTTGTACCTGTTGAGTATGGTCATATGTCATGAACCTGAAGAGACCATGCCAAACAGGAAGATACCTGCATTTGCGGAGGTTTGATAGATGTGTCTATGTTCTACTGAGTCAGTCTTCAGTACTCATATATCTTTTTCTACTTTTATACACACGGATATAAATCAATCTGGTCTTCAATACATAAACACAAAACATTTAGAACCCTTGTCGATTCTGGTACGACTGCTGATCTAACAAATGCAAATCTTCTACAGCCCTAACAGAACTTCGATGACAACTTGAACCAGAACTAGTATGGAACGATGCTTCTCTCTTCTTACGCTCCTTGTGAACAGTCCATGCAATTACCAAGAAGGCAATCAGGGCACATACCGCCAAGGATACCATGACAATAGCAGCATAGAACAATGGAGGGTGGGAAGAAAAAGAAGAGGACGAGCTACTACCGGCAGAGTAGACAACTTCTTGATGACCATCATGGCTGCCGCCTCGAAAGTTCATATCAGGTCCAAGGTATGATGTATGAAGGACACTTCCCTCTTCATATGTTCCTCTGCCTAATCGATGATGGATCAATGATAAAGCATTGATACGTGCCTCATCTTCATGGCCTGTATCGGTTGTTAGATAGATGGAACTCTTAACAACTGCACAGTCTGTAGCACCAGAAACTGTTGGAGTACATTCACCTGTGTGATAGTGTTGTGTGATAATGAAGAATCATGTATGAGCAAGATGACAGGAAAATATCTACAACAAACAGGAGCACACATAAAAGAGACTCACTCAAGGTGGCAATACTTTCATCTTCCATATAATAAACCCTCGAAACATACGGATCAGATCGATGACCACTAGTAAAGCTACTCCGAACTAGACTGCTGCTACTAATCTCATCATCTTTCTTATCAGTAGGACAAACCAACAAATGTTTAGCAACATCATTTAATATTGATAATTGCAACCTTTCAACCTCTTGTTCAATACTAACACGTACATCTTTTTCTTCTTGGCCAGTAGTTTGTATACCATACATGAAAACAATTGGTTCATCAACCTTCTTACTATTCGGATGTATCCCATTAGGATACTCTTGACACATTCGTTTTTCATATACCAACTCTTCTTTCTCTTCTTGAGTACTAATCGTACCTTCTTCAGGTAATGGTACGATAAAACCATCATCACTAATATCCCTCTTTGCACGACCAACAGTTGGCATATATGACGGCCAAAGTGTAGGTATAGGAGTATCCACCACATGAACAGTCGGGCTAAATGTCGGAAAGACAAAGTAGGTTGGTTCATCACTAGTTGGATTAGATGTGATTGGATGTGCTGTAGGACCAGTACTTGTTGGTACTTGGAATGTTAAACTCAATTTAGTAGTCTGCTGTGGTTCCTTCTCTGGGATATGGAACTTCAAACTTAAACCTGCTGGTTCTGTATCTTCTGATGATACTCGAGGTTCAGGATTGACAAATCTTTCAAATACTTCTTCCACTATAGGGACTATTGGTGATATCGTTGGTGAGTATGATGGAATTTCGGTACTGATTGGTGATATCGTTGGGGAGTAGGATGGTAATGGCGTATCTTCATTAGTTGGTGAACTTGTCCTTGGTTTCCATCGACTTGTTCCTTCATATGTCTCTTCAACAACCTCCTCGAGTGATGGTGTTGGAGAGTCAGTATCATCAAATGTAGAATATCTACCAGTAGGTTGAGAACCTCCTCTTCCACTACTACTGCTACCCCATGTCCGACCACTTGTATCATATGGATTAGATTCAGTTGGACTTACACTAACTGCTTCATCACAGCTACCACTTTGTTTATCCCATGCACACTTATCAGTTAATAACTTACATTCATCTTTAGTTGCATTATTACAAGACAATCCATCATTTGCAAATCTTAAGTATACCTCTTCTTCATTAACAATTGGTTTAGACGTAGGTTGAGGAGTATTATCAAATCGTGAAAAGGCATGATTTGTACGACTATCGGCTGCATCTTGATATCCTCTTCCTTGATATCCATCCTCTTCTTCTTGTTGCTCATCCTTCTTTTCTTTTTTGGTTGGCATACCATTCGGTGATGGTGTGGGTATTAACTCAGTACCTAAGCCACCATGTGATAATGGACGTGATACTGAATTATTAACTCCATAGGCATGTGTATTAGTTGTTGGAACTTGACTACTACTTGGAGACTTACTACTACCTACTCCCTCACTTCCTAACTCCCCAGCAGCTAACCGCTGCTCAGCTTCCTCTAAAGCATGTTGCCTAGCCAATTCCTTCTTCTCACGTTGACTAATCATCTTTTGTATATAATTTGGTCGTTCACCGAATGTTGTTGGTGTATATGTCGGCCAAGAGAGTGTTGGATAATATGTTGTTCCTAGATAGGTTGGATATTGTGTTGGTTGAGATTGCTTGTTGTTGTTGTTTTGAGATGTGTCTGCTTCTTCTTCTCTAGAGTCGGGCTCGTTACTGTTTGGTTCAACTGTAGCTGTAGTATTTGAAGCTAACTGATTCGTCTTCTTTCGATCTCTACGCTTTGTATTAGCTTGAGTAACTTGTAATGTTGGACTTACACTTTCTCTTATCTCTTTTGTCTTTATTTCTTCTTCTTCTTTTTCTATAGGGCTTTCCGTTGGGCTATCAGTTTTCAACTCTTCAATTGCACTGTCTCTGTTGTTCTTCTTCCACCGTTTAACAGTAGTAGGACTATCCGTGACAATTTGTATAGTGGGAGCAGGTGATGTTGTCGGTGGCCAGGTAAATCTAATACGATCACGTGTCGTTTGTTGCAATGTTGGTCTGTATCCACTGCTGTCGTTGTTGTTAGCTACTGAAGTTGTTGGGCTGTTCGTAGCTGATACTGAGGGTATTTGATTTTGTTTTATATATTGACGTTCTTTACGTGTTAATTCTGGTGTTATTGTTGGACTATTACTGCTGCTGGTTGTAGTTATGTTTGTGGATATGCTTTCTGTTTCTGTGTTATTATTATTAATTTTGATTTGTGTATTATTATTGATACCTTGATCATCTAGTTGAGACATGTTATCTGCTTATCAACCATTGTATCACCTTGCCGAATGTAGAGGGTTAGAGGGGGGGTTGTTATACACAGCAGAAGAGAGTCATTGCATTAAAGGAGGGAGATTGCTCACTCGCAAAAAAGTTACTGTGCAGTACATACTGTGTCCAATTTTTCAATAGAGGATACCCCAAAAAGATACCCAAGACAAACGTGTGACAACCATCCTATTTGCGAATCATTGTGGAGTAAAGCCTGCTCTTCTTGCTTCTTTTATGTTCTTGACCGCAAGCAGCAATCCCATAGAATCCCATAAATTTTTGAGCCTGGGTTGTTGAAGAGAGTAGCCGAGTTATGTTGCCACCAATCATCTCATAATAGCCCAAGCAACAAAGCAATACCTCCTCATATAAAACGATATAATATAATACCATAAAATGACATCATCATCAGTATCAGTAGTAACAAACGAAAACGATAACAACAACATGTTAGCCGACGCAATGAATTATCTCTCGTACCTCCTCGGTCTCATCGAACTTCAAGATTGGAATAAATTTGAAGAAGTGGCATTATCCAATCCACAAACATTTAAAATGATTTCCAAATCGATTGGAGAATGTGAGGAGTTCAATGGTATGACATTACTACATGCCTGTGTAAGATTTAATCCACCATTACCAATTTTAAAAAAGATGATACAGATTTATCCCCGGGCTTTAGTTGGCGAAGACTGCTTAGGTCGTACCCCGCTCCATGTTGCTGCCGGGTCTGGCGTCTCACCATCTATTATTAAATTATTAACAGTAAACTATCCCGAGGCCTGTAATATACAAGATGAGGATGGACGTACACCATTATTATTCGCTTGTGATACAAGTTGTGAATTATTTGAGGATGAAGGTGGTGGTGATATGAATAGTCAACCATCTAGAGATCCACCAAGTCTAGACACCGTGCGTGTATTGCTTTCTGGGAGTTTGGATAGTGTTATACTCGAGGATGTTGATGAGATGAATGCAGTTGAATATGCCCTGGTTTCAGATGCTGACATTGAAGTTGTCAATCTATTACAGCGAGCAACTCAACGGGTAATGAAGAAGAAGAATCCTAGTAGAAGCAGTGTACCACCACCACAACAACGGGCATCGATAAATGGATCCATGTCAAGAATATCAGTGCGATAGGCCGAGAGTACGAGAGTATTGAGTTTATATGTAGATTATGCTAAGATAAGATTGTATTTAGGAAGGACTCATATGATATGTATATTGCACTACAGTAAACACAATGATAATACTTCAGTATCTATATCTTTATGCACCAATCTTGTGCTTCTTCTTAGGCACCTTCTTCCCCACTCTTGGTCCTGTTAATGGTTTCTGTCGAGCCTTGGGTCTATCGGCAACAGGTTGTGTTAGCTGTTTTGCCATTTGTATCATTGATTGAACCTCATCATCAGATCCTTCACCGCTACCTGCCCATCGAATTCGTCCAATACCATCTACCAAAAAGACATAGGATGTATAAATATTGTGCATACGTAAGATATCTCTCATTTCGCCAGCATCTCCGTAGTATAGTAATGTATTAGCATGATCCTTCTCTGGCACATTCTTCTTCGTCCCAGATACAATAAAAGGACTTAGTAGCTTTGCTATCCTACCTTCATTGATTGTTATACGAACAACTTCATATCTATCTGCATCTTTACCTTGGTTATTGCAAAGTTGTTCAAATGGATCTGTCCAGCTAGGTAATAGTTTTGCACCAAAATCTTTGCATGATATTGCAACAAGAGTACATTGTGCATTTGCATCTTTTGATCCTAGTTGAACAGCATTAGAAAGTCGTTATAATAGATCAGAAGATAAGTGATGAATAGGCAGATACATATAAAGTTATATTGAACAACTCACGGTTGTTCCTTGTAAAAAAGTCAGGAAGATTAACAATTTCATCATGTAGATTAACTAATTCATTCAATGCAGGGAACTTCTCAGCTTCAGTAGCAGGTATAATTGTTTCATTTGAAAGTATTGGTTTGTTATTAGTAAGTTCAAGTTCCTATTAGAGAGTTCAAAAGTGAGTAAACATAATATGATATGAACCAAATAAACATCACTCAAGATGATACAACACAATCATCATAAACATACCTTAAGTGCCCAGAAATATCCAAGAGCATGCTCAAGAAACACCTTCTTATCAACACCTGTCTTTGGATGTTTCTTAATAACATAATTACCGGGTAATATCTGCTGTCCATAACCATTTGGATTCATGATTATATTTTTATTCCGCCGTTGAAGTTGCTTTTCATACTCATCATTAAAGTTGGTAGTAGTAGAGAAAGTTCTATAAGATGATGAAGACGAAACTGATTTGGTGAAGTTATTGATTTGGAATATAACATGTCTCGGTTGTAATGAGTATTGTTTAGATGAAGTAGGTATTGAGTGTTGTAGTTGGGAAAGCACAGAAATGTTGCAAAGAGATACGTGAGCATCATTAGTCATCGACGGTATGCAAGCTGCAACACGTCTTCTTGCTGAAGATGATACCAAAGTATTCCTCATTGTATATCTTAGATTAATGGATCCGTATTATCTGAGAGTTCAATACGATACTGACTGATTCATATGAATATATCGTACCTACCTATGTCATTTTTGAGGATACCGTGCAATTTTGCTAATAAAATCCACTAGATTGTCGCACTATTTGGGTTATGTAGAGGTACTTTAATAGGGTACTTTATTGTGGCCTCCTTATGTATATTGACCAAATGCTACATAATTAGAATTGGTTTAAACAATGTTATTTGACTATTTTACAAACAGCTAAACA
>Ga0214477_100458_pt1 | contig 28440 bp, 24 predicted proteins | sample M1_20Mar14CPVII9_FD_165058 | JGI IMG/M metagenome (GOLD analysis project Ga0214477, IMG submission 165058) | Marine eukaryotic communities from Monterey Bay, California, United States - M1_20Mar14CPVII9sort6BwellC16 | ecosystem: Environmental > Aquatic > Marine > Unclassified | place: USA... | reverse complement strand
TCTACCCTACTAATCCTCTTTCTTGTGTACCCTGTCACGAAACCTCGAAATGTGTGTTCGCGATGCCTCATGTCCCCCCAATATCGATACTCTCAATCAAACAAACAAACAAAACAATATAACCAAACAAACAAACACAACAACAAACACAAAACTATTAAAACTCACCTCCTCATACACCCTCAAAAAACTACCCCCTCAACTCAATACAATCATTAAATATACAAACTAATAGTATTAAAACTTACCTAATAATATCATCTTACCAGAACGTGATATTGATAAATTCACTGGTATAGTTTGTGGTATATAATGCTGCTTATTATTCTCTGTTCGGGTCTTGCTATTTGTATTAGTAGTAGATTTGATACCAGTAGATGAAGATTTGATAGTTGACGACGACTTTTTAGACTGTTTCGAATTAGTACTTGCATCGACTGATATGTTCGATGAGTAGTTGTTCATTTTACCATTTACTCCACCTTTATTGTTTGTTGCAATAGATTTTGATGGTGGTTTATTACTTTCATGTATAAACTCTTTAGTAAAGTTTATTGTTGATAATGCATATGGTGCACTCCTATATTGGGTGTTTTATCGTTGTTGGTAGTAGATTGTATATCGAGTAGCCGTAGTAGTAGCCGTTATTAATATGGGCGGATAGATTCGAGTTGTTAGGCACGAACAAAGGGAAGAAAGAATTGACGATAAGTAAGATAGAATGATCGAGACATGTGTGATGGTTAGTACCGAGTGTCCATTGAGTGCCCCAGTTATATAACAGACAGCATAACTCATGCTACACTTACCTAACATCGTCACCTAAACTCTCCGAAGATGCCCAATTTACATTTAAGGATTGTAATTCTCCTCCTTTTTCCTTCTTTTTCTTCTTCTTTCCATTATTATTCTCCCCTTTATCCATTGAATCATTGCCACTGGTATTATTATTGAGAGATACGGGTAGACTATTGATGTGACGAGGTATGAAAAGAGGAGGAGTTTGGGGAGAGAAAGGTGAATTAGGTGAGCAAGGATATGAGAAGAAGAACAATGAAAGAAGAGAGAGAATCCCCCCGCCAACGCCGCCCGCCGTATTGAACTCTCTCTCTCTTCCCAAACTCCATACCGCACGCTCGTCTTATTCAAAGATATTAGGAGTAACAACAGCCTGTCTATTCTCTCTTTTCAATGCCACAATTCCAGATATACACAGGCCTCTCCCTCCCATAGCCCTCTAGGCATAGCCAGTCTATACACAAAGCCATGTTCGTGATAAAGAACTTACCTCGGTACATGTGTTAAAAAGACTTTATCACTAGTTCGTCCAATCTGTTGTGTAAATGATGCTACAATTGTTGCATTCTCCTCCTTATTTTCATTACTTGCTCCTCCGCCATTCTTCTTTCCTCTTTTCTTCTTCTCTCCATTCTTACTAGTAGAGCCCTTCTTATTAGTAGTGGTAGGAAGAGAGGAGCTCTTTTTGTCACCTTGATGTTTGGATATTATACCGTGTAGTGATAAGACAGTGATTGTAATGTCCAATTTAGATGATTCATTTTGTATTGTTGAGTCGGGAAAAGAAGAGGACGGTAGTTTTGTAGAGCAAGCGGAGTTGTTTGTATCACTAATCATCGTCGTTGGGTTGTCATTATTGCAATTGTTTGAAGTGCTTGTAGTATTATCAGTCACAGTTGGTGGTTTGTTATTGTTGCTATTAGTTGTAGACGATGAAGTACTGCCAATTGTATGATTGCACGACGATGATGATGTCATTTTTGTAATAGGAGATGATGAGAAGGATAATTGATTGATACATTCTACTGCATTCTCTGTCTCGTTATTGTAGGATTCTTCTTTTATATCTTGTAATGTATTTGTTGGTGCTGATAATCTGGCATTGTTATTATCGTTGTTGTTGATATTGAGAGAAGAGTCTATTGCAATGTTGACTAGACGTGGGGGAGATGTTGGTGAATTGTCATTGTTGTCGCCGTCATTGCTACCGTCGATAGCAGCGGCGGAGGCGGCGCCCTCATTCATGTTGAGTACAGCCATGTGAATGTTGTTATATTAGTTGTATTATATTGTGATTTATGCATGAGAGAGGAGGTCGTCGAGCCAAGGCTGAGGAGTTTGTCAAACTCTTGAGCCCGTCGGAGGCAGCGTGAAGCGCCTCTTTCGTAGTTATTGGCATAAAATCGGTATCGCAGGCCAAGGTAATGTTCAATCCTGTTCAACATGATAACCTTTGTGAGTTGATTGCATATTGGCACGAGATTTAGCTATCAAACGGTTCTAAATGAATATGGATGGCGGCATTTTTCAGAATCTATTCTAACAACGATGACAACTATATTATGCAGTGGGTATCAGCTGCTTCGATATGCAGTGCTAGTATTGTGATCTATAAAGTAATCTGCTTTTGTAAATATGAGGATAAACGATAGTTCAAAGAACACGCAATCTTCATCAATCCGCATATGGAATCGGATTGTTTTATGCTAACATGCATATCGTTCAACATGTATGTTTATGTTCCTCTTCCATCATCGGAAGGGAGCAGCAAATTATACTACTGATCATAGAACATTATTAGAAATTAATACACCGCAAAAGGAAAATCCACAGTCGCAACAACAGTCTATCAACTCATCAGATGAGTATGAGTACTATGCCGCCAAACGTATGTTTCATTTAGTAGATCGGACATTACATAGTACTACTAATAATGGCACATCATACCTCAATTTAGCAATAGAATCATGTGACAAGGAATATAACAACAATAAAGAGTATCCAACAATATATGAAGACATTGTAAACGAACGTCGAATGCGTTGGAGACGTGCCGAAGCAGATGATGGTAAGGTAAATGTAATTCAAATGATAAATGAAAAGCTCGGGGGACTTTATTATGCTGCTAAGTTGGGTATTCGTACACCTCGATAATGTTTCGTGTAGACAGAAATTCTGGCCAAATATGTGCAGATCATTTTGATGTTACTTCTAATAAGTGGAAAGTCATAAAAGGACTGCAAAGATCGGATGATGAACCACATTGCCCTAAGAGTACATTATACTCAGACATATAAGGGAGACTGTTATGATGAATGCTATAAGGAAAGTTGCAAGTAAGGCAAGCAAAAACTGGTTAAGAATAGACATGTATGATAGCAAGAATGGTCCAGTATTTGGTGAAATCACTCCTTGGAGTACTAATGGCCTAGCTGCTCCAAGGGCAAGTTGTGCAATGTCATATCTCTTCACAGCACATGCTTACAATAATGGTTATTTAGATGACGCTGCAACTATCGTGATGATGAATTTCATATTCCTGAGGCTCATGAGTGGAAAAGATACACACAAATGGAGAAATGCAATAAGGTCATGAAGGCACAAGAAGAATGGCTAAGCTCAAATGGATAAGTAAGACGTTACATTCTAATAAATCGGCATGTTAACAAGATATTCTATGTCAACATAAAAATAAGACATGATCTAGTTTAAATGGTATTCATATGCCTCTATTGAGGCACAAACGGGAGAAGATACTCTACTCTCCAAGATACCCTGCGGCTTGTTCTTACTTGACTTGGGTGAATCTAGTACTCCTTCTGATCCTGAAGAAAACTTGGTAGATCTATCCAGTAAACGTTTTCTACATGCCTTGATGAGAGGAGAACCTTCTATGTTGTCAACCTCTAATGCATTTGATACCGCTTGAATGAACTGATATTTTGCCTCAGAAGGAAGGCAATGATCAGCTCCTTGAGATATGTCTTCGAGTGAGTTTAGCAATGCCGAAAGAGCCACAGTTGATGATCGTAGGGGTATACAAGCGTAGTCTTTTATGGCTGTCTCAATCCATGAATGAGAAGACTCACATAACTTGTTCACAAGTTGATCAGTAGTAGAAGAAGTAGAAGTAGAAGAACTTGGCAAAAGCTTCAGAATGTAGTTAATAAACTGGTGCGGAGTTGGTCCATTCATCCTCCACCGAAGTGTTGTTAGGATGATCTTTTCACATGCAATGATGGTATCTGGAGTGACTAGTCCTCGTGTGAGAGAACTAATCACCTCCGGTCTCAGTACGAACGGTTCGTGTATCTTGATTGCAATGTACAAACTTGTAGAGGCAACTAATTGATACTCTCGTCTATTGCATCTTGTTGTGGATCGCTTCTGCTTTGCTTTATGAAGACATGATATGCTCATGAATCGATCAAGATAGGAGATGGCTATTGCAGCCGTCTCGTGTTGCAATCCCATGATATCGATGATGTGAAACATCCACTTGCATACTCTTGTTCGGCATGCCACATCAAGTACACTGCTATTTGCAATTGTCTTGCTACCACTACCAATGTTTGTCTTCTTCCTATTGTTGCTGACAACGCTTAGGTATGGTCTGCTCACGTAGTATTTCTCTTGACTTAGCATGGCGGATATAATTGCTTTATTATTGCAATCATCGACAGAAGTATCATTGTTGATAGATGACGATGAGGCGGTAGACGATGATGCATTTACAACAACATGATCATTTTCGATGAGGAGATTCTTTGATAGAGATGTCATTTTATTTGTTTGCTTTGTTTGGTGATATGTTGTTGACGATAATATGATGATCATATGTTATTCTATATTATGAGCTCTTTGCTTTGTAACTCCCTAACGCCTATTGCTTAGAACTGCTATATGTGGATGAGCTGTCATTGTTAATACGGCATTTCTGACCAATAGCCCCTGACGATGTGTATGGCCCTGAAAATGTGTGCTTATGGCGGTAGTATTATATAGGCAGTACTAAGACTTTTCAGTGACAACAAACATGTATACAAGCCACATCTTTTATCATTCTGCTCTGAAGTAAACAGCCCAATGCTGCCTAGAATTGTATTGTCTACCTAACGAGAAGCAGTGATATGATAGATGTGTATTGCATATACGATCCCTCATTATCCTCATCACCCATCAACAGCCATCATCAGCCATCATCACCTCATCATTTCTTTTATTGGGCGGATAGATCAATGTAATGCTACCGTTCGTGAAGTAATTGTCTAATCGTCCACCAATACTACTACTATCGCACTCCCTACTGTTTCATTCAATTAAAGTAAACTAACATTACTCTAATGTACATCAATTACATACTCAAGTCTACCACTCAACTTACACTTATGTAGTGTTTGCAAAAATATAACGTTTGATCGCCATAAAACTCTCTCCCCCCTCTCGCTCCTCTCATCTCCCCCAACTACTCTTATATGGCAGTGGTTGAACGACACCCACCCTACTCTCCTCTCCTCTTCACAGAACCGAAGAGTTAGTTTAGTTTGTATCTTTGGTGGCGGCACTCTGTTGATGAAGTGTATGTACTAGGAGATAGATAGATCCAGCTAAAGAAGTATGACAAAAAGCATTTGTTTTGTTCAAAACTGGCAGTTCTCTAGCTTATATATCAACCTAAGAACATATACGCCGTATCTTACAATCCTATTGTCTCTGAGGAATATCTCCACCTCCTAAACGACCTAGTTATATACATTATGTGCAAAAAAACACCACCATTATGCCGCCAAGGCAGCGAATGAAAGATTCGAATCTTCCATGGAAGAGATGAGCTCCAAGAAGTCATCAACTTGTGGATTTGGCTGGACTTCATATCCATAGAGCTTCTTGGCTTCTTCTTCTCCAGTGTTATTAGGAGCTGTAGGAGCAGTAGTTAAGGGCAGCTGAGGAAAGGTATCCATACCCATATCATGATTCATCGTTGATGTATCTCCTCCTCCTCCTCCTTCTAATACGGGAAGGTCGAAGATGTCAGTAAAGTCTTCACTAGTATCCAGCGGATGATGATTTGCTTCTTCACTAAGATCAATATCAAGACAATCAAAGTATGACATGGATGATACAGGTTCATCAGGCTGGGTAATAGGAGGGGGGAGGATGCACTTGGATGCATCGGGAGTAACGAATCGTCGAGCTGCCGTTGCAGCAGGATTGATGGGCGTACCCACAACACCATACTGATTGGTCATATAAGTACTCTTGGGGGAACCAACGGAACCAACATCACTAACAACACGTGCCAATGTCTTGGGGTTCTTCTTCATCTTGGGAGTAGTAGAAGAAAGCTTGGCCTTCTTTAATGGTCGAGGAGATGATGACGACGATTTGCTTTCCTCGGGATACATCTCCTCAAACTCGGCAAGACGTTTACGGTAGAGACGTTTGCCTTCATCGGACAGTTCCTCAAAGACACTATGAGTATTAATGCAATAGAGAGGACGAACACAAGATGTGAGCATATGATGTGAGCACATGATGTGTATCTATTGCAATCTTTGTAGGCATACAAGAGAGATACTTACCCACGTGAATTATCATCAAGAGACTTCCATGAGGCTGTCATAACCCTGTTCATCTCAAGGAAGCTCATCGTTGAGTTAGGGTTCTTACGATGGGCACGCTTGCTATTATCCTTTGGTGCCAAGTTACCGAGTAGAGCGGCACGGACATTACCACGAGACAGTTCCATCAATTGTGTTGATGTGTATGTCTCAATGACGGCGTTGTATCCCTCGAGACCGGGCGTACATTCTGTTAGACGGATGATAGTATCTTTGGAATTATCACCCGACTTGTATGCGTCGAAGATCTTTGCACGTTTGTAACGATAGAACACTGTATGATATGGTAGGAAAGGAAAGATATTGTATCGTGAGAGACGATTGAGATTGAGATATGCATATGATATATGCTTGACTAGTGAATGCATATCTAGAGAACACATCATGTTTTAATACCAACTTACAATTGTATGCCGATAATGGACGCTTGGGCTTGAGAGGAGCCTTGTTGTTGGTATCGATGGAGTTGTTTGCGGAGCGAGTCATCGTGTGTGTTAGGGTTGATATGATAAATTGTGTCTGTGAACTGATATGTAGAATAATGTGTGTTGGTTTTATGTGTTGATGTGGTTTGTTTAGCAGTGATAGGTGTGCTTAAACCACTACGGCTACGGCAGTGGAGATTACGATCAAACTTTCTTTGCATGGCGGTGAAGTGGCAGTAGATATTCTGCTTAGGCCCAAGTGCGTGTGTTGTGCAGTTGTGGAGGGAGGCTTAGTGTAGTCCGGTATCATTTGTGGAGTTATGTCATAACAAGGCCTCAAATAGAACATATTAGCATGTAAATCTTAATTTTATCCGACAAAAAGCTTCTTACGATGTAAATCATTTCGTAGGTATCCAGGAGCAGTTATAGGGCAGTGCAAATAAAGGGATACCGGGCAATGATCTACAGCAAGTTTATAAGGAGAACAAGAGACAACTTTCGGACTAAATTTGATGGAGTCATAAACCCTACTCAATAACCATAAAAGTGCAAGGCCTAGTACAAAGCACAAAAGAATATGGAATGAGAGCTCCTCTTCTATCTGTTGGTAAGAATTGTACTTTGCATGCAGTTACAATCTGTAGGTAGTCCCATACATGACTGCCTCGTCCTCACAAAGAGTAGTTGGTAGTCGTATGAAATGCAGTGGTTTAGACTTAGACTTAGAAGCACAAAGAACATTAATATGAGAGCTCTGCTTCATTCTACTTATGATTCTGGAACTGGAAAGAGTTGGTACTCTGCTGCTTACCATGAAAGACTATACCATTAACCTCGTCTTTTCCGACTCTTCACTGCACTACTTTTAGTATGGTATCCTTCACCTCACTAATCTGTGATGTATGCTGATGTATGTATCCTTGTGATTGATGACAAAGCCAATACTACCGAAACTCCAATTCAAATGTGTGTGTGTTGATTTAATACTAGCTCATCTGTATTGGCTCCATCAAGCATGTAGAAATAATAGGTATCTTATGTACCACTACTCTGTGCAGTGTTTCTCTCATCATGGGAAATAGACTCTCATGCACTTTTCTTGCTCTTGGTCGGTAGTTGGCATCTTTTACCCAGTGGAGTTCTCTTCTTTCTCTCAATCACACAACTCTTTCTATCACACATAAACTAAGACTCCTCACTAGAAGTATGTCACAATTTAAGATTGATTGAAACATAGCAGTTCGTATTCAGCCACGATAGATTCAGAACCCGAAAATATGATGCTGATCATCTACTCATAAACAACTCGAGCAAGAAACCATTACATCGTTTGAATCAGAATACACACATATAATATGAAGTTATCACGTCTTATACTTGTTGTTGTACTGGGCCTTTCGGTTGCAGTAGCGGAGGGTAAGTAATCTTGGTATATTATGCATTGTAAGAGTTCTCATGGACCATATCTACACACATCTATTTTGAACTTGTAATGTCATAGTTGATAATGAAGACCAGGCAATTGCAGTGTCCGAGCCTGATGAACTAGAAGACTTCTCAGGATATGATGACCGTGAACTCAAATCATACTCTCTAGGTGATGATGAAGAAGAAGCCTTAGTTGAGGACGACCTTGATGATGAAGAAGAAGACTATGGTGTTGAGGATACTGGCGGCACCCGACAACTCAGAGGAGGCTGTGGAAGTGGACGGACTAGGTTCCGAGGACGATGCGTAAGGTAAGGCAGAAAGTGTGGTTAGTGTAACACATTATTTTGTCTTTGCATATCTTTCCTTAACAAATACTTCTACTCACCTTATCACCCTATTTTCTTTTGCAAAGGACACGTTCTAACCGTCGTTCTAACCGTAGGTCTCGCCGTAGGTCATATCGTCGTTCGTACAGGAGAGGAAGGAGGCGACGAGGAAGGAGGAGGCGAAGGGGGTGAGCTTAAATCTTGTGTGTCATATCCCCACATACCTCCTACTTTTAAACTCAATCTCTATATATCCCCTCATTCTTCTTCTCTGTACAACTTTTAGGAGGGTAAGGACTGGAGGCGGAGGATTCCGTTGCCGGTAAGTCTCATTTGATGCACATCTTGTGTCATTCTTTTTCATACCTCACTATCTTCTACCCATACTTTATTGCATTTTTTCTCATCACACTACACTAGAAAACGTACCCGAGATGGAAGATGCAAGTTAGATGCACGTCAAAAGAGGGCAGTCCAGCGTGCCAGGTATGTATGACCAACCTAAATTTGTCCGTGATGCAACTAATCCATCTAATAACTCTATCTCTTCTTAACTATTTGTCACTTAATTCCTGATTCCCCCCAAAAGACGTCGATACCGCAGCCGATACTATAGTGATAGGAGGCGATCGTTCCGAAGCAATGTGCGTAGCTTCCGGAGGGAATACTGGGACGATTACCCTTACTATGATGACTATTGGGATTAAACCCCCCTCTCTCTACTATTTTGGGTGCAACAAGCCTGTCTTGAATGATTTAATGGACATAGTACTACTACGCTTTGTTTGATATGCAGCATTTTGAATGCTTCCTTAGGAATCTGTTTTTGATTTATAATGCTGCCATCTTGTTTTGAATACGAATATACAGTACTGTCAACTTAAAACTACCATAATATATGATGCACCTAAACTAAATTGATACAACTTGAGAACATTATCATCTCCTTATGTTGATGTGGTAGACGAGTCTTTAAAATTGTTGAAGTTCTATTATCAATTCCCCAACCACGCACCCGCCTGGTGAACTCTTATGTATAGCGGTGAACTCTTTATCAAATGTGTATAAGAATCTAAATCGATCGATCGTTCCTTATAATATGTGCAGCTCATTCTTCACGAATCATTAGTTGAAAATGGATGGTATAAAACCGCGGTAATTCATAATACTATTGTCACTAACAAAAGAGGTAGTATGATACCCAATAATTTAGTAAGGCGTATAACTGGAGTAGATGCTAAGTAAGTAAGTAAGTATAGCAATTGATTTAACTACCTCAAAACGATGCATTAACTTTGGAGTGGTATTGTGATATAGACTACTATCAATGGTATATATTCCGGATTGCTACAAAGAAGACCTTGAAATGACGCTGGTATGATGGTTGCTAACATGTTAGTTTGTCAAGTAAAGAAGAGTATAGGGCTATCGTCATCGCGCAGAGATTATGCAATCAGCCATAATCCAAACCTGGGAATCAGAGCGAGTCAACCGTTTATAATTTTGTCGCCGGATATGTTGGATGATCAATAGTGATGTCGTCTTCCTCCTGCCGCCCTTGCAAATCCATTATTATCATACATGTCGTATGATATCCGATCACTGCTCCAACTGTACCACTTGATATAGAATTTCAATCGATTGCAATGACGTCAAATATCCGCCACCGCTTCTTCACACAAACAATACACTCCAAAGAGGTGGTATTGCTCGTTGCATCCATTTTGTATAATATGTCAACACTATTATAAATCTATATCCGATAAAGGTATTGTCGTGGGGAGGATGATCAGTTGCTGTTGCATTGACGCGTCTCTGCTGGATATTAAGTGTGAATATCAAATTAGAGCAAATTAGATACACACATGATAGATGTGCATCAAAATATTGGAAATAATATGCACACAACCCTACACGGTGATCGCTGTGAAATCAATAATATCGCTACATTATCTCTTGTTATTGATGAGAACAACATCGTTAGTTAGTATCGATCACGAATAGTTATGACACTGCTGGTATGAGCGATTGATATAATTTGATTGAGTTGTGGTTCGAAAATATTTACTAATATACAACACATTATATGGCACCCTTGGACAAACTAAATCATATTCAGCAACTCATAATACAATCTATTGTATCATCATCGAAGCAGATATATCAGAATGTGTATTCCGTCTTTGTTTAAACACCGGGTAGTTTGCAACTTTCAAATTATGGTATCCTTGACCCCCGTTAGTCAACAACATCTGATTATACTAGAGTTGTTAAGAGTAAAGACATGACAATGAATACTCTACTAAAACAAGGCGATAAATACCAAAACTACAATATATCCTACACTTTCTAAGCGGCGGCGGAGAGGATGTAGTTTGAGTGTCTCCGCAAGAAGATATGATGTTCTACATTCTAAAATTGTGCCAAGTATAGTAGTATACTTTCTCATCAGGAGGTATAGGGAGATACTTTAGGATTGTATGCAGGAATAGGAAAGGTCTAGAGAAGTAGAAGCAAAGGTATCACGTAAAGCGTTACGTATTGTTGAGGCATCTATAAAGTCTACATGATAATATCAGCAACAAAGTAAGTATTTCATTTGTGTAACTATGTTCTCTTTTGTACATTGTCTAATTTACTTTCCTATTCCTATTCTCCTATGTGTACATTACACTAGACTACACTTCTTTAGTATTATCCAATCTTGATGTTGGAAACTGCCATACAATGTGCATTGTACCGAGCTAGCCTCGAACTATGTTTAGATCTTGAGCGTAACTCTTCCGAAGTGCATGTATCCTGTCTTGATACAATTGCAGTTACATGCTCATATGGCGGTGTCTTGATCTTCTTTTGGCCGTACCAGATGATAACAAGTGTTCGATACCCACACATTGACACAACTGCTCATGAGGACTAATCAAACGATCGACTTGTGTTAGCATCTCTCTTGTATGGAGTACACTTGCAACGAATTGATGATTCATACTTGCTTTGTCTTCGTCGGTGTACCATATCTTGCTTTGATCTACTACATCTTGAGGGTATGAAATCACGAGACTTGTTTCTGAGAAACGAACTGCTGCTCGATGCTTGTAGTTGTTGTTGTCGTTGTTGCTGTTGTTGCTCTTCATCTTCTTGGACCTTGGACTGAATGGGAAATCAACTAATAACATATCGGTGCTGTCATTTGCAAAAGAAGTAGAGGAGCCCATCGTCGTCTTCTTATGATGTTCAGGAGTAATAAGGATTTATGATGCAAAGAAGAGATGCAGCTCTGCAATAGCAAAAGTTAGTTTCGTTGGTGATTAGATTCTCAAATGACTGCGTTGCACACTGCTCAGAATGAAACAATCGGTGCATAACTCCCAAGTTGTACACTTGTTGCAGTTGGTAGGACATAAGAACAGATGGTGGGCAGGTGGTGTGCAGTTCCTCCGCTTGGCTTGCTTTGGGCTACACCTCTGTGCTGTGCAGTTTGGCTACACCTCATGTCAAATTTACGATTAGTCATGAACATTTCAAAGGAAAGTTAAGGGATATTGGTCAATGGTTGAATCAGGTTGAATCACAGATAGAGAGTATACTTGGCTACAGAGTCATCTGTTTTATGCTCCTCTATTCACAATCAAATGCATAGCAGATCAGCAGCGCTTATGTAGTATTGCCTTTGATTTGAGACACTAAACTAAAGACACGACCATTTCATGATTCTGAAATGATATGATAATGAAAACTATAACCATCTCTACTATGACTATACTACTAAGAAGTGATATATATGATAATAAGTTCATATATTCTACTAAGGACTTTTGTTCCTCTTCTTCTACTTCTATTCTACTTGCTACCCGTCGAGTATTCTCTAGAGAGAGCAGCATTAGCATATTCATATGTGTATCCTTTCAACTCTAATCATATCTAGCATGACAACCATCCAGAGTGGACTACTAACATAGCCTAATAATATCATTCTACGTCTTGTCTAATAGGAACGGCAACCAGTTGAGTTCAAGCTGCTCTAGAGTTCTTGGTATTCTTCTGCTTGTTACTTGAACTTGGGGGAGAGAAGAATAACTTGTCATCTAGCAATATTTCATCTATGAAACCCTCAATTGCCAAGGATGCATGACACTCCGTTGACACTCTTGTCTGTCTTGATATGATATGATCACTTGCTGGTTGTGTAGCAACATCCTGTAGCACTTTCGTATGATCGATGGGATGTGCGCTTAGCTTTGCTTTCTTGATAGAGGGAATTGAATGATAGAGAAATGGATCTTGTGTTTTAAGTAGCTGTAGCTCTGTTTCATTCATCTGACTGATGTCGACCTCTCTTGGCCTTGGTTTGTGCATTATTGTGGGAACTCTAATTATCTCGATCTTGTCCATCATGACGAGTGGCGATGACAATGACGCTCTTTAACTTGAGAATTGGGAGGTAGCCGCCGACGGTCTTGTATTGTGTTGATGTACTTGGACTGTGTTGATACTATATTATATTATGGAAGGCAGCTGCAATGGAATAGATAAGGCCTAATAGATATCACTTGATTGGCTACGATGTTTAGCGGTGATTGATTTGATGTCTTTTTATGAGATGTGACATACATAAATCTGCTCAGAGACAAAAGAATTACCCGTACGCATCTTCAAAAAGGGCCTCACATTTATTAACCCATCAACTTGACTACTCTAACCCTTCCTCCTCGCTCACCTATCGATATAGTCGATATCCCCTGTACATAGTTTTGTTAGTATTAACTTAGGCTTGTTCTCAGCAAATGATGGGAATAGCTACTCGTGTATTGATATCATATGTAGTAACTTGTCTGTAGATTGATTATACTTGTCTAATAATATACTGCTAATGTTGAAGACTAATATTGAATGAAGTTGTTATATATCGGCATAGTTTAGGATTCATTTGCTAGCTAGAATATGTTTGGGGCAACTCTGAAGTGAAAAGTAATCAGAGTTATTTTGAAACATCCTAAGCAGTATTTTGGTCATGAACGAGACAAATTTATGAGGTCATTCTCGTTTGCACCGGAGATTCTAGTAGCCCCTCGACGATTTGACTTCGCCGGAGTCATTCACTTTCTATTAAACACTGCATAGAGGGGGAGGTGGTTTAAAGCGGAGTAGTATAACTTATGACGTCATAACATGGAGCATAGCATAGTCTCTACCTATCAAAAAGTACACCAAAGTCAAAGCTAACATTTTTATCTCGATCAAATCAGAATAAGATGACAGAGCAACATCCAGATATGGCAATACCAACTGCAATAAAAGTACCAAAACATCCCAATCGAATATCGTGCATATCTGATAATAGTATATGCAAGGAATCACTCTTCGTATCCCTCCTTGATCAAATATCGTCCAAGGATGAACGTATTGCAAACTTAGAAGCTGTTGTTTCCAGTTTGGAAGAGAGGCTAGTTGCTATGTCGCTAGAACTCGCCTCGTCAAGGGCAAGAGAAGATGTTCACATGTTGATAGCACAACAGCAAAGACAGAAGTACTTAGATGGGAAGAAGAAAGCTAGTCAATATCAAGATATGAAGGCTTCTTCGTCCACTCGAACATCAACACGTCCACAAAGGCGTATGAGCAGATCATGGACCGACTGCATGGACGAAAAGCAGCTTGATGATAGTGATGATGTCGATACTCTACAAATGAAGAAGAAGAGCTCTAGGTCTAGACGGAATAGCAATATACTCATGCAATCTTTACCCAACTTAGGATTAGGATCCTTCATTGATTCATTTAGAAGACAGAGTGATACCCCGCTCGAACTAGAGGATACAACATCGGAAACTTTAACTTTAATAGATGACAGCAGTTCAGTATCTCAAACCCCCACCCCCATATCAAACACTGTTGCAGAGAGACGAGCCTCGTGGTTTTCAACATTACAATGGCCGAAAGATTAGGAGACAGCTACAAGCGTTGGGGTTAGCATAGGAGAGCATGTATCATAGAGAAGTTACTATTGCTAGGAGTAGTAGAGGAGTAGGAGAAGTGTACTAAGTATCCCATACTCTACTTGCGCATGTATAAGATGATGCACATCATAGGTGAGCACATTAGTATTAGCATAAACTCTATGCAAATCATATGTGATTCTCTTTTGTACTACTAATTTACTTCCTACTGTACTTCTATTAGCTACCTAGTTTCCTATTATTTCTATGTACATATTAGAATAGCTAATACTGCTCTAGCGTCCAATCTTGTGGTTGGAAACTGCCAAGCAGTATGCCTTATATCGAGACTGTTTGGAGCTATGCTTCGATACTTGACATAGCTCCTCAGCAGTAGATGAATCTTGTCTAGATACAACAGCTGCAGCATGGTCACGACGATGGTTGTGTCTTCTTCTTGCACTCTCGGATGACAGCAGATGCTCGATACCGATACAACCTATGAGCTCATCATCTGTAACTGATCGATTTTCATCTAATCTGACAGCATTGATCATCTTTCGTGTGCAAAGGACGCTGTTGATGAACTCTTGGTTCATGGGAGAGATATCAGAAGATGTATACCATTTCTTGCTTGCATGTACCTCTTCTGTATGATAGATTGCCACATCACACTTGTCTGAGAAGCACACTCTTGATAGATGATTCGACTTCGATGTCGATGTATCATCATGTTGATGCCGACGAGTATTGTTCTTCCTCCCAGAACACTTGGACCTTGGCTGTGTTGGAAAGTTGACTAACAAAGGTGACAGTTTACATTCGAAAGTATTGGATGTAGTCAAGTGCATGATGCCATAATTGATATGAGATATAAGCAGCAATACTCTGTTCAATATTACCCTATGCATGATAATCACTAAGGAAAGCCTCGGACTAGGTATTAGATTGAAATAGTCCATACCGTACCTATGAAGCTTTTTAAAACCTACATACCTAAAATGCAAGCCACCTTAGGGTTAAACTCATCTCGAATACCGAGGGAGGGAGGATGCTAGTTTGTATTCAAAGAAGCTAAACTATCCTCTGTTGAGTGCCCCGCATCTGTACCAATCTTCTTCCTAAAAAATTTACCCTTAATATACCATATTTTGGTAATATATCTAAGACGCCAACAATGGTAGTGAATAAGTTGTCTGATGCTCCCCGTATGATAACTTAATCCAATCACTATGCATCATTGCTGTGTTCATTACTGTGCTGCATATGCATCTTCTCCCTAATACAATACTTGTGACAAGCGGTCGAATGCTGAATTTCTCCGAGTTTATCTACTCTTGGATGCATATGCTTATATGCATAAAATGTGTATGGTATTACCCATACTTATACATCACATTCATAACTACTACACGCTCTCCTCCATATAGATAGCTTGTATAAACCATTATCACTACTTGCTGATCGTATTGGTACGCCATCTTTCTGTCGAATGTACGTACTGTGCAGCATTGTTATGGACATATCTTATGCTCGTATCTTATGTACTTTCCCTTTGATAGTTCTCTATATCTTTGATATATGATCTCATTATCTCTCTCTCCTTGGTTGAGTTAATTATCATTGTATTGACTATAAAGTAATGTAGGTAGCATCAATCTTCTTTTCCATTTGCAATTGCTGTTTATTATATCTAAATATCCGATACACATATCAAGCTGCCGAATCTAATAGCCAATAAAAACACTAATATCGATATTTTGTATTTGATTCGCCATCTCAAAGACCGCCATCCAAAAATCAAGTTTTTTGGTCAATCTTTTATATCAAGTTAATTTAGAGGAAGAAGTACAGACATTCTAGTTGTTGTCGAGTGGTGTTGATTTTTGAGCGATGGCTTTGTACTTTGATGATAATCAGAGGAGATCATTTTCGAGAGTTTGTTGTGTGGATTTAGATCCTGCATGAATCCAATTGGAAACTCTGTGCTGTTTCAGACTAGCTGACGAATCCAAAGCTAAAACATCAATATTCTCCTCCATTCAGTGAAGCCGTCAACATCTTACCTCTTGCCAATTTAGCTGGGATCGTCATTTTTAGCGATGAACCGTCACTATTTTAGTCAACTTTAATTTTTTGACCAAGAGTGCGTGGGAGATCGATGCTATTGCAATAAAAGCATATCATACATCCTCAGTACTGATTAAATATCAATTTTTAATGCCCTTTCTAATAGAAGTAGTTTGATGATCGTAGTGGCGATAGTTATTAAGTTGAGATAGGATACGCTCAGCGGTATCCTTTTATGAAAAAATCTTCAACATCATTTACTCTCTAGGACAATAAGGATGACAATGACAAACAATACAGCAGCCATTGGCAGCCGCATAATTCATATACTACCTCTTCTATTGATACTTCTACTATTCCTCGAGCCAATATCAGCATGGTCGACGACGTCCAAAAACAATGAGAAAAAAACTGCACATGTCAATCGTCGAGAGTACATGATAAAACAAATCTCAACAATAACAACATCAACATCAATTCTACTAATCAACAATAACAACATACAACCAGCAATAGCCTACACACCCGATGCAAATCCATTACGTGAATCATTATACTACATATCACGTGTACAAGAAGCGACCGTACAACAGGAACGATTTATTAACAAAGCAACTAAGCAAGATATATTGAAAAGTAAAATGAAATTAACATTACGATTAGTTGAAAAGAATTATAAATTGTTAGATCAAATTACTTATTGTGCAGGTATGTTTACTGTGTTATATATTAGTATAGATTAGTATGTTATATTGTGTAATGCATTGTATATGTTTATCTAACACTCTCCTTATTGCACTGCCGATATATCAAAATTGCATCTTAATACACGTCATCTGATATTCGATATATTAGAATATGTAACACCTAAATCAAAAGTATTAGAAGCAACAACAGCCGGGTATACTGCCGCGGAAGCATTGCAGAATGCTATAGATTATGTCAAAGATGAATTAACTTCAGGTGATTTTAATGATGGACAGAAGGAGTATTTGATTAGTAATTTGAAAGAATGTAGAGAGAGCTTATTTGACTTTTTGGATTATATGCCCCAAGAGGATTTACTTGCTGCTAGGAAGAGAGTTGAGGAAGGTACGGTCTTGTGTGTATATGTGTATATTTGATGTGTATACTCGTTGCAATGTACAAATGATATGATTCAGATCATATACAGTGAATACTAATGCTTGTCTCCTTGTTCTTATTCCCTTGTATTTGATTATGATATGTTTGGTTTTGCATATTAGAAAATATTGCTAATAGAGAAGAGTTTGATGGAGATGATGACGCTGGCGTTTACAATCCTGTCGTGTTGCCCTGGAAGAATCGATAGCATATACACCCTACTTTTAGCAAAGTTAGAAGTAATGAAGATCGATTTAAATACAACAATTGAATAAATTGAGAGACAATGGCCAAGTGATACGCACTGTATGATGGTATCCAATGCTACCAAAGAGAAGAGAGGACTAAGAGGATTCACATTCTGTACAAGAGTATTCCCGGCCGTAGCTCATATGAGGAAGCAAAAGAATCAACTATCTCACACAAGTTTTGTCGAGGGGCGTTTTGGTAAGAGCGTCTCTATTATCTTGACTAGTCCCAAATTACTCTACTACTGCCTATGGTTTTACTTGTACAAAATAGAAAGAATTTTATCCTCAGATTCAGATGAAGAAAGATCAAGGGTTCTTTCAGTTCTTGGGTCCTTATCTGTTTGTTGAGGCTTGCTGATATTCTTTATAATGCATCAATCAAAGAAGTCAACATAGATCCCCTCCTTCTACTCATTGTTGATGATGAGCTCTTCTGCCCTTCCCTAACTTCTTGTGTAGGTCGCACTTCTTCTTCAGCTTCTTGGCAAGGGAATGTGATCATACCTAGTACTGATTCTTTCTTCTTGTTGGTCGTACTACTCTTCAACTGCTTGCCGTGATAGCAAGACATGATAGAATCATAACTCTCACAACTCCCACGCTTATTCGATAGTCTTGTATCTCTATATCTTACTAGATCTTTGTTTGTATCACGTTTTGTATCTCGGGAGTGGGAGCTTATTGGAAGATATGTCTTCCCTACTGATGATTTGTTGTTATCCGAGAATCGCTTGTCAAGGATATCTTGAACTTGAAGTACTCCATCTTTGAGTGGCTTGTCGTTATCCTTACTACTATCTTCCTTCTGCCGTTTCTCTTTCTTTTGACGAATCATTTCTTCCCAGAATGAAGAAGATCTCTTCCTCAACTTCGGTGGAGTAGCCATATGTACTTGCTCTTCATTGTTCAATTCATTTTGATATGAAGAAGTCATGAAGATATCATCAGTTCGGGTAGTAGAGTTGGTTTCTAGACGTAAGATACTCTTCGACGCATTCGCATCTTTGTTCTTTTTGAGGATTGGTATAGTGATACGTTTGAGGGACATCCGTCGAGCCGCCCGAAGTTTAGATGGACTAGTACTACTAGTAGTAGTTCTAAGAAAGATGATGAGACGAGGAGTGAGATAGAAGTATGGCATGAGGATACATACAATACAAGTACCTATGTGAGAGTTGAGAAGTATATCTACTTTTGTCGTCCGCCACTTACCTCATGATAATGATGATCCCTGGCAATAGTAAGAGGAAGAGAGCAATAGTCTCGGTGAGCATCTTGATATTGAATACGCTTTGATGATAAGGATGTAGTAAGATAACATATTGCATGCCAAGCAAGTAAGGCTTGCATCTTTCCTGATAAACAATCATGCTTAGGAGTGGGTCACGGAATTTTTACATGCCTCGCTAACTTCAACTACAGAAAATATCCTCAACATAATAAGGCTGCAATGAAGTAAACAGATGCTGAACGATTCCTTTGTGCAATGATGCAGCAATAGGAGAAACAAAGATTGTTTGAGACAAAACAATACTTCATAACCTCATTCATGTTCAAGTTGTGCTAGATGAGCAACTAAAGCATGCAACACATAATCATGTTAATTTTTTCTCCCATCTGCTCATTATCCTATGAATCGTCAAAACAATAGCATAATATTGATCATCTCAAAAGAATACCACAGCATCAGCATTATCATGTCCATGTTTTCATCCGCCTACTCATCTCATACATTCAGAAGTCGACCTGTACTAACAAAGACGAGTCGTCAGCATTGCTTCCAAGATCTCAACGACGGCGACGAGATGATATCAACTTCAACTTCTACTACTATCCACAAGTCACCACAACATTCACCCAAACTATCTCCTCGAAGACAAATATTACCTACACCACCACCGCCGCCTCCATTAGCATTAGATAACATAGTACCGCCCTCCGATAGGACATTATGGTCATCGTCATCAACAAGATCTGTACACAAGAGACCATCTCATTCATGCATACGAAAGTCACGATATACCCGATCGTGCTCTGCAATTGATGATGCATCAAGACCGGACAACATAATATCGACTGTACAAGTAGGAGGTCGTATCAAGAAGAGAAGTGTATCCTTCGATGGAGTATAAAGATATTGGGCGTTTAGATAGTATGGAGACTTTGACCTTGATAGTTCTAATTAGTAAATTAGTCAACTTGACTAACACTATCCGATCTCATACAAATACTGATGTGACATGTCCACTAGAGCCATAATAAAGTGTTGTTTGGGGCATCATCCTCCAAGGCTGACGCCCACCAAGTAAATACACACACTTCGATCGTCACATAAAAACTAATCTTGTTTCACCTCGTTCATCATTTCAAACTAATGCCTACTGAATGCAACACCATCCATCATCCCGTCGATTAGGAGCTTGCTGCTGCTGCTGTAGAGGCATCATCATCGGCTGCATCATCGGCTGCTGCATCATCGGCTGCTGAGGCATCATCATCATTGGCTGTTGCATACCATACTGGGGTTGAACCGCCGCCATTGGCTGTTGAGGCATCATCTGCATACCGTATTGAGTTTGAATAGGTTGCTGCATCATTGGCAAAGCGTACTGTTGTGGCTGCTGAGACATCATCTGCTGTTGAGGCATCAAGTATTGAGGAGCCGCCATCACCATCCCTCCCACCGCTGTTTGTTGCTGAGGCATTATCTGAGGCACCGCTGTACTTTGTTGCTGTACCGCCGCCACGGGTAGCTTCTTTTGTATTTCTTTGAAACTTGGCCGTTCCGTTTCGATTTGATTGGTTTCAAAGTTGTAATAACTTTCCTTATCAATTTTTCGACCGTCACTGCTCTCTGTACCCACAGGAATAGGCAAGTATTTGAAATTTTCGGGGTTGTCAGGTGGTGTAATCTTAGGCTCCGTTGAATTGGAATTACCCGAGAATCCCTTACGCATCTCAGATACGAGTGTAGTTATTAACTGAGTAGCACTAGGTTCTTGGTTGTTACTACTTTGGTTGATACTACTAAGACGGGAATCATTCCTGATATGTAGTTCTTGGCTGTTACTACTTTGGTTGCCATTGGAAGTACCACCCGATCCCATAATAGTTGTGCGGTTACCACTACTGAGACGACTAACTAATGAACTACCCATACTACGAATACCATTGCTATTCTGTGGCATACCAATGGTACTATTACTAATAATACTAGGACGTTGTTCCTCGGAAGGGGTGGTACTATTGTTATTATCACGACGGGTGAGTGGTGGTTTTTGATTGTGGATACGCTTGGTACGTTTGGCAGTACGGGATGAATGATCAACATATTCACTAGCAGCATCATCTTCTTCATCATCTACATTTAATGGTTCGTCACCTCCTTCACTCAACGGACTGAAGGCGGCATCATCATCATCATTCTTCTTCTTCTTGCTACCACCGCCTGACTTCTTCTCACCGTTCTTGATATGACTGTTATAACGTTTCTTGATACATTCAATTGGATTTTTGACTGTTTAATATTAAGATAATAATGTCCATACCATTAGCAATGAGTTTAATAACAAGTATAAATAAATACATCACAATAGCATACACAACGTAAAAAGTATAGAAAAACTAACCTCCTGAATTTGCATATCGTTCTTGAAGGATGGATGAGTTATCGTAGATCTTCTGCCAATCACCTCCGAATTCTTGATGCTTTAACCTAATCTCTTCTTCCTCTTCTTCCAACCACTGTCTGTGTGTTGCGCCCTTCTTTTTCTGTGTAGGCGTAGTTCCTTCTTCTTCTTTTTCTTCTTCTTCTTTTTCAACAGTAGCATCATTTACGTCAATGAATACCCAATCCACTACTAAAGACCGCCTGCCTCGACCAGCAACAATACATGTGAATTGTGAATCTCCATCAGCAACATCCCCAATAGATTTAATCCGTAAATATTCTTTCTTATCTGCATCATATACAAACACATTTGCATACTCCTTGACTAAGTCTGCATCATTATCGGGTGTGACTCTCAATAATTCACGCTTACCCTTTTCTCCTGAAATAACTTCATGGTATACTTCTAGAACCTTACCTTTACCATATTGAATAGATTTAGTAGATGAATCAGCTGTGAATTTGCATTCATACCCACTATCAGTAATACGAGAAATAATGGCCTCTGACCACCCGTTCTTTTTACTTTGGGCGTACACGGTCTCATCCAAACTTAACTCCCCCTCTTTAGCAGTTGTTTGTACCCATTTTATATCCGCCATATTGTATTGTTATTTGTTTATATTGTGTATACAGACAGTAACTAATACCGTGTAGTAGTAGTACTTAGTTTTGAGTAGATTTGCAAAATAAGTAAGCACACTATCGTTTTATCGCTAAAAAAGAAAATCTCCTCTCGCCTACACTCGCACTCGCACAACTCTCGCACGACAATTAATGCTGTGTAATAATGATACAGCACAACAATAATAATGGATATCATTTCGACAATATTTCCCTTTCTTCGGCCTAAACGCCGGCAGGAACAAGACCAACCGCAACTGCAATATCAGTCTACACAAAATCAACAACAAATTCAAGTCCAAAATCAACAACAACTTCTTCTGCAGCTTCCTATTCAACAACAAACATATTATCCTTATCCCTACCCAAACCACAACAGCGTACCGTATCAATATAATAACTATTTAAGTTCGACATCGTATTGTCCGCAGCCACAGCAAAAGAAGGCCAAATTGCAAGTAGTAGTTCCAGAATCATTATTCAGCAAATCTGAACAACGACAAGTTGTTGTTCCTGAGTCGCTATTTAACTCATCACCACTGCAACAACAACTATCTCCAGTAATAAATAATACAAATAGTTCGAATAATCATGGCAATGACGACGTTATCTTTAATGGTGGCGGTGGCGGCGATGAATGGGAGATTGAATCGCATCAGGGCGGCGGTGTGTTGAGGACTGCAAATGCAAATGATATCAATCTAGAAGACTACATTGAAGTTGTAGAGAATGTTGCGTTGAACAATAAAGTCACGTATACGCTCGAGGTTGTAACGAATATACTTAGTGAAGATGAACAGTCATACAAAGCATTCTTTCAACCCATCAAAAACTCCAGCAAGCAGTTACAAGCAATCCGTGTTTACTCGAAATCTTTATGGCAGACTGGAATTGCCCGGCACATCAATAAGGGATCGCTTTCTGATGTAGCACAACAATGGGCCAACGCACCTCTGGGCAATGCAAAGATTGCTGCAACAAAGCCACTCCTAGAAGGTTTGAAGAGTCAAATGATTAACAATGAAATAATCAATGCAAGCATCAAAGCTGTCATCATTCAGTCTCAGTCAAATACCATTGCCGATGATAGATGCTCTGTAGATAGCAGTCTAGCCGAGAACCTGACTGTTGTTCTAAGCAAAAAGAATCAAGTATCACTAAACATTGCAACTGATGTTGGAGAATTGAGTTCTGTTCAGAAAGAAATTAATTTTAAAAGTACTACTAACGGTTGGAGACTTACAATCAATGTTCCCTCCAATGCCTCAGATCAATGGAAGATCATTCAGCCTCTGCTTAGTGCATTGAAGAGTGAACTACTCGAGGGCGAGGGAATTGATCTTGACAGGGGATACGGACTAACAACTGTTGAAAGGACTGAGATCTTGCAGGCGGTTCGACATTACATACTTACATCCAAGAAGATGAGTCGTGCAGTTCAAGATATTGTAGACAACACTGAAGGTCAGGCTACTCCAACAACCAATGATATCTATCTCCGACCTCCTCATCATTTGGAAGGAGGTGATTTAGCACGAGTACAGAACGAGGCAACGGTAGCATTCTACACACGATGCTACTCTAAGACGGCGGAGATTGAGATGCTGTTTGTTACCTTTGCTGACACCATCGTAGGAAAAGATATGATAGAAGTGGTGAGAGATGCAGCTACAGATATTGTGAATCGTGCCAGTGTCCACAGTAATCTTTTCATGTGCAAGAGAAGTAAGAATGGTGAGACTAGTTGGAGACAGCTTTCACTCGAGCGCGCTATTGAAAAGACATTCGAAATCATGATGCAGTCAGAGGCTACCAAGCAACGAAGAGCTAAGGCTATGGAGGAGCTCGCCAAGAGAGTTGTCATGTTGAAGGAGTATGAAGGTCAGAGACAAATCAAAGGATTGCCTCTGTTAGATACAACCAAGCCTGAAGATGTGAATCGGTTGATAAGCACTGCTGATGATATTGTCAATGCAAACCCTAGCATAAAGTATTGGTATGGAGGGTTGGGTAATATGGACTCAGACTATAAGCTGGCAAGGGACGAGGGAATACAGAGTGCTCTCAGAACTCTCTTCTGCAAACCATCTGGTCGTGGATTGTCTCGACTTGAGATTGGCCCTACTCCGGATTATCTTTGTCAGGCAGAAGTGTTTATATTAGCTGCAACAGTCGGCAGTGCCAGAGGACGAATGGGAGAGATTCCTTTGATCGAACACCTCATAAACAAAGAGAGGCGCACTGTTATTACTTGCTTCAATCAAGGTTTACATGGAGGCGATACTGGTGTCGATGGTATTAACTTATTATTTCTTACTGGATATAAGAATCTAGGACAGCGCCTCCAAAGCAATGAGATGAATCTTTGTCTTCATGGATGCCGTCCTTCTGCTGTTGCTCGATGGAACGCTTCTATCCCCACAGCAGAGCAGAACTACATCGAGTGGGACCCACGAGTTCGTCGTGAAAGAGAGTCAACTACAGAGGATGGAAAGATTAGAGTGTCCTACTCACTTGTCCGTTAAATGTATCGATGTGAGTGAAAAGAGTTGCAATAAATGTAATATAAGTAGTAAGCGTCTTCGAGTTTAATGATAAAAACTATTCAGAGGAGGGAAGAGAAGATATATCCATCTTTGATCAACTGGCATGGTCTAAGTTGTTTCTTTGAATTGAAGAGAAGTTCTCCAAGAAACGTTGAATCAAATGATAGGAAGATTCTATATCTCTATGTGAGAACTAGCTCAGACTAGCTGACCTTAGTTCCCAATCCCAACTTTCAAAGCTATGATAATATAGGCAAAAGTGATATTAGTATTAGGGTAAAGTATAATGATAGACTCAATATAAGACTTCTTTCTTTAGTGCCTCTCTTGCATTCTTTAGCACTAGCAGATTGAGCCTATATACTCTGTGGACAGAGAGATGTTGATAGATATAGATCGGGATATAGAGTTGAAAAAGTGATGATGCATTCACTGAACAGTTGCAATAGCAATATCCTCCATACCTCAGATTGTGTTCGTTATATAGGTTGGTAAAAGAAGTTCTACCCTAACACTATTGGGTGGTCGGGATATATAGCAGTTACCTTAATGCATGCTTGATTGAAAGAGGGAGAGAGGAGAGAAGCGGGAGAGTGTACTCCCCGCGAGTAGCACACAAGATATGTTCTTTTTTTTCAAGTACACGCTATTATACAATTTTTAAGATCATACTACCCCCTTGAGAGTAAGAATAGAGGAGAGGAGATTGATACCAACTTGTGGTTTCACATCCTCTCATACCTCTCGTCGTTTCTCTAGCATATAAGTGCAGTAGTTCTGCAAAGCCATAGCCTCCCTCCCCAAGATATCCCCTGCTCATTTCTACTGCCACCTTAATCCCCTCACCTCCTTAATTCCCTATTAATACCCCCACAATATCTCCTATTGATACCCACCAAATAATCCCTCTACTTTCAAAATCCCCCCTCCTTAATATCTATAGCATATTCATTTTACAAGAATGGATTCGAACGTCTAACAAATTCAATAGAATTAGCATCCTCGACATCTCCCCGCGGTACGAATCCTCGTCGTTGGCGTTGATTCTGTGGTACGAATGCTTCTTTTTTATTAGAAGTAGTAGTACGGCGTTGTTTGGATGATGATGATGCATTGACAACATTATTCTTCTTTTTTGATTGAAGTTTAGAAGAGGATACCCTAGTCGATTGTTCATTAGTTGCAACTTGTTGTTGCTGAAGTGATGATCGTCCTTCGCTCATACGATTCATTAATATATGAATTGGATCCCATCCTCCTATGGCTGTTGTTGTTGATAGTAGTTGAAGTGATAAGATTACGAGTAGAAGAACACTGATACTACGATTATGAGACATGATGGATTTCTCTTTTGATTGTGGATATCTCTTGCTTCTTGTTGCAATTAATTAAGCCGACGAATGTTGGGATAAAAACTTTAGGTATTCTTCTATTTATTGTATCTTTCAGTAGATATTATTTGGTTGCTTCCTCAACCTATCATCAAATCAGTGACGCCCCTTAGATGTGCCTTCCTTGCCATCAACATTGATCTTGAACATATCTTTGTCGTCTGTCCGTCGTGTAAAAGATCTAAGCGATCAAACGGTCATTTTATTTAGTTAAGATAGGATACTCCTGCCGCGATATACCCTTATTGCTCCCGCTTCTATCCCAATTCATCAATATTAGTGCAGTCGATATCTCTTTGCGGAGTTTAGCCGTCTCTTCAACTTCTTTCACCAGTTTCGTTTTTTGTTGTAGAAGCAATGGAATCACATCCAAAGCACAAGCGCTGCAACACTCAACCCCAGTCCTAATATTCTCAGTAACGTTCTGTAGTTTGCAACCGATGCAAGTCTCTGAATCGCATTCCCCACAGAACTTGACATCGTATTCTTTGCCATCATAACAATCTCCACAATTTCCATTAAAGCAGCCTCTTTCCTCACATCGATAATATGGCATACAATCAACACATCTAGTCCTATTGCAGCCAGTACAGCTATTCAAACAATTCTCACAATGAGCGTTCCCACATTCGTCGCACGCTACCATATTCCCACACCCCTTGCATTTCGTTTCTTCGCAATTTGGGCACCTTGCTGATTCGACACAATCTGTACAATATGTGGGTGTTGCAAAAAAGTTGCAACGAGAAGCTTTCATCATTGACCCCATCTCTGCAATTACTGCAAAGAGGTGTCAGACAATCATAGCAAATTTTTCTATTACGATTACCATACATCCAATCATCAATACCTTGTATACCCTCATTGCACTTTGAACAAATCATATCCCGTCGGTTACTAAATAGTTCATTGTACCTTCTTTTAAAATCCCGGAGAGGATATGGATGTTCCCATTCCCGTTTCCAATTCGTAGGAAACTTTATACATTTTAACGCGCAACTATCAACAGAAACGATACTAACAAGTATGGGGGGCTACAGCCTCTTCAGAAATCTTTGACTCTGGTGCGGGGTATGGATTGTCATATCTTCCCACGAGGCTAATATCAATCTGCTCTACTAATACTGTACTACCTCGCAATGGATTTAATCCTATACCTTTGATGTTGGTACATCCACATAATTTTAATCTTTTGAGCACATCTCGTGCATTAATACACGTCAATGTTGCATACACATCATCATCCGTCAATTGTTGTGCGAGATCTTTCTCGATATCTTCAAAATCTAATACATCCCATTGTTGTGCCGATACAATGGCTTTACTAATAGATGATTGTCGGTGCAAATCGTAATCATTCCAAGAGGATGATGAAGGTGCATTAAAAGCTACGGCTAATAGTGCCCTCGAAGGCATAGATAAGTACGCCGATACATCAGCTATGAAACCAACAGGTAAGTCAAACGCTTATTGATACTATTAGACGCCATTTGCTCGCTGCCATCCCCACTTCTCTGCCCAATTGGATAAGGATTTTTCTGAGAGTGAGAACTTCTTACCATAAGTATTCTAGTGATCGATACTATTGCAATAAAGCATATCGTATATCCCCAGTACCGTCACTATATCAGTCTTTAATGGTGACCGCCGAAGAATTTAATGGAGTTAGGCGGTTAGTTAGGGGAAAGATACCTACGCTCACGGTATCCTTCCTAAACGCCATAAACAACCTCAGTCTGTGAAGAAATCAAGCGTTTATTGCTTGGGGTATCAAATTATGTATTCCGAGGTATTGTGTCCCAGGATACTTCCCTTCCTCATTACATAAGCGTATCAAGGATAGTGTTTGTACACAGAAATATGTACAGAATACTATGAGATATAGCCTCCTCAAGAATCAAATTCTTCGTGCCGAGCTGAATGGATTACGAGATTATTGCCTTTCCTATTCAATCGTGGTTTACATTGACTACTCAGGAATCCATACTGAGTAAGGAAACGCTTCTGGTATCTCGTAATACCGGTCATCTATTTGTCTCAAATAAGTGATTGCCTTCATCTGTTAGCTGCAAAGTGCCACAACTTGCTGCCAAGTCTTTCTCGTGTTGACAATGAAGAGCAGGTATCATTGTAGCTCTGATCTACTTCAAGTTGTCAAGAGTTGTCAAGAGGCGTCAAGGTTTATATGTCTCTTTGAATATGGTATGCGGCGGCTGCTAACAA
>Ga0214477_100457_pt1 | contig 28482 bp, 21 predicted proteins | sample M1_20Mar14CPVII9_FD_165058 | JGI IMG/M metagenome (GOLD analysis project Ga0214477, IMG submission 165058) | Marine eukaryotic communities from Monterey Bay, California, United States - M1_20Mar14CPVII9sort6BwellC16 | ecosystem: Environmental > Aquatic > Marine > Unclassified | place: USA... | reverse complement strand
AATAACAGTAGTTCGTGATCCAATAACACACTTTTTAAGTGCCTATAATGAAATTGAATGGCGTCATGAAGATCGTATACGTGGTCAAACTTTAGATTCGACATATATACCAAAGTATAGACTATTACAAAATGGTACACAAGAACGATATATAAAATTTGTGCAGGACTTTATTCAAGGACCAAGTTCTAATGGTATATATCGGAATAAACCACGTGGTATTGAAGAAATTACACATGTTTTTAGTATGGTTGGTCCTTTGTATGAAATGGATCGATTGAGGAAGAAGGAGCAAGGTCAAGGAACAGGAGGTATGCCAAGGTTGACAGCTTACATGCCCAACATGACCAATTTAGATGATGCCTTTCCACAATTCTTGCATTCCAATTGTAGATTGCCGAAAGAAGTTACTACATTTACTAAGAAGATAACACATGGTTCTCAAGGTGATGAGTTTAACTTTTATAAGATTGCAAAAAAGGTATGGAAGGAAGCTCAATATATACAGACGACGGGGTTAGATAAAGATGAAAGAAGTAATAGTACTAGTAGTTTTGATATTTCAAGGGCATTATGTGCCATACATGCAATGGATTATGCCTGTTACGATGATATACTGGTACCCAAGTTTTGTCAACGAGTATATATACAAGATCATTTCAGAGAGAGGTTATATGATGCCACAGATAATTCGGCTATTAGTTAAGATAGTATATTCATTACAATCAAGAGCATAGTATCAGAAGAAAATCATTTAGCTTCTACTACAAAACAATATCCGCTTAATTTAAACTATTGAAACAATATAAGATCCTCGGGTGTTTCTTCTTCTACTAATGACCTACTGATTGCATACACTAACATTATTATACATCTTCTTATGCGGCGGCATTAGGTAGAGTTAGGGTTAGGGTGCTCATCCAATCACAATATGACTATCTTAACTCTTGTGGAACTTTCACGCTCTTGGGGAGGCATCTCAAGGATTGCTAGCGACAACCTCAATACAAACTGGGCACACATCTCCTAGGAGAAGACAGAACTCGTACGTTGCTTCTGCATCCTTGTCAAATTCATTCGAGCCAGGATTAGCAACCGAAAACGGGTCACCCGTGTAGAATGGTGACCACGGCCAGATGTTGAAACCAGGATTTTGAGATGCCTGAAGAAGATTCCAATCGTTACCATACATGGTTGCCCCAAGGAGTGTGGCCGTTGAACCAAAGGCGGCATCCCAATCAGAAGGTAAAGAAGGAGTAGCATATGTTGATGGAGCTAGATCGAAATCATATGTTCCGAACGAACCACATGATCCACTAATGCACTCGGCAGTCATCCTCAAACCCACCCCATCAATTTGGTAATCTGCAATCGTATCACCACCAGGGCGTAAGTCCACATGCCAATCGATATTCCACCATGGATTGTCATCTGGATTGGTAGTTCTACTGCCAGTTTGCACCTCGTATGAACCTACCCCATTGCCAGCGGCTGTTGGGTTGACATTGGTAGTTCCTACATTACGCTCAGTAGCACGGATACCAACTTGATTACCATTCGGGAGGGTAAGCATCGTAAATCCTTCATCCTCTATTCCATCTCCATTAATTGGGAATTCAGTGCAACCATCGGGAATCACTGATACTCCGGGATACAAGCCTGTACATTCACAGGACTCGTCACTTCCACTACCACATGTCATGGGAGGGTCATAATCAGAATTGAAATCATTAGGAAGAGTTCCAGCATCCTGGGTATTCTCATTAACTGTGATCATTTCATCACAAGGTGGGTTACTGACTTCAACTTCTATGCAAACTGGGCACACATCTCCTAGGAGAAGACAAAACTCGTATGTTGCTTCAGCATACTTATCAAATTCACCCTCCCAAGGCCAGAAATTGAAATCGGGATTCTGGGATGCCTGAAGAAGATTCCAGGTATTACCGAAGAAAGGTGTAGTGGTACCAGGAAGATTTTCTGGAGCCAAATCAACAGTATAAGTTCCACCTGCTGAATCTCCAAAAGTACCACAGCCTGACCCACTTGGACCCTCATTGATACAACTGGCAGTCAATCTCAATCCCCCGTCCCCAAGATAATCTGCAATCGTATCTCCACTAGGGCGTAAGTCCACATGCCAATCGGTATTCCACCATGCATTATCATCTGGATTGGTAATTCTACTACCAGTTTGCACCTCGTATGAACCGATCCCATTGCCAGCGGCTGTTGGGTTGACATTGGTAACTCCTACATTACGCTCTGCGGCACGGATACCAAATTGGTTACCGTTAGGGAGGGTGAGCATCGTGAATCCTTCATCCACCATTCCATCTCCACCAACTGGGAATTCAGTGCACCCAGGGTTTGTGAGGTAGTAAGCAGTTGGATGATTTACACATTGGCAAGAATCAGATTCGTTACCTGACCCAGTTTCACATGTCATGGGAGGGTCATAATCAGAATTGAAATTGTTGGGAAGAGTTCCTACTTCCTGGGTATTCTCATTAACAGTGATCATTTCATCGCAAGGTGGGTTACCAACTTCAACTTCCATACAAACTGGGCACACATCTCCTAGGAGAAGACAAAACTCGTATGTTGCTTCGGCATACTTATCAAATTCATTCGAGCCGCCCGTGTAGAGGGGTGACCAAGGCCAGATGTTGAAATCGGGATTCTGAGATGCCTGAAGAAGATTCCAATCGTCACCAAGGTAAGTAAAAGGACCAGTTCCGAAGTCTAACGTTGATGGAGCTAGGTCGAAATCATATGTTCCGAACGAACCACAGGATCCACTGATGCACTTGGCAGTCATTCTCAAGCCCACCCCATCCGTTTGATAATCCTCTATCGTATCACCACTTGGGCGTAAGTCCAGATGCCAACCGATGTTCCACCACGCATCATCTGGATCACTGCCTCCACCAGCTTGCACCTCATATGATCCTACCCCATTGCCAGCGGCTGTTGGGTTGACATTGGTAACTCCTACATTACGCTCTGCGGCACGGATACCAACTTGGTTACCGTTAGGGAGGGTGAGCATAGTGAAACCTTCATCCACCATTCCACTTCCACCAACTGGGAATTCAGTGCACCCAGGGTTTGTGAGATAGTAAGCAGTTGGATGATTTACACATTGGCAAGAATCAGATTCGTTACCTGACCCAGTTTCACATGTCATGGGAGGGTCATAATCAGAATTGAAATTGTTGGGAAGAGTTCCATCTTCCTGGGTATCCTCATTCACCGTAATAAAGTTAGTACAAGACGATGGTGCCAAACTTGGCTCGAGGCTCATACTTGGTTGTGATGATGGTTGTGATGATGGTTGTTGAGAGTACGATGGAATGGAAGTAGGAGATGACTGAACACAGGGTTGGATATGAGAAAAGAAAGTCAATGGTGTGAGATGTTTGAGCGAGAATAGACAAGCAGCAATTCCAATCGATACAAACCTTACCGTAGGCGATTTCGATGGGGCCTTGGAAGGAGATACAGATGGCGATTTCGAGGGACTATTTGTTGGAACCTTGCTCGGACTTAGTGAAGGAGAATGTGTTGGGCTCGTGGTGGGCTGTGAAAAGTAGACATAGGAAAATGGATATGAATATTGTTAGGTATCGGTGTTGGTTCCCAAAAAATTTGACATTCACATCAATTGATCTCACCGGAAGGGGACTATTTGTTGGAACCTTGCTCGGACTGAGTGAAGGAGAATGAGTTGGGCTCGTGGTGGGCTGTGAAAAGTAGATATAGTTATAGGAAAATGGATATGAATATTGTTAGGTATCGGTGTTGGTTATAAAATTTGACATTCACATCAATTGATCTTACCGGAAGGGGACTATTAGTCGGTGATTGGGAAGGCGATGACGTTGGGGATGATGTGGGACCTGCCGTCTATAATATATGATAGAATAGGTTAGTAAAGAAAGTGCTGACAACATATCATAACTAACAAAACAACTTACCCCAACAACTGTTTCAGTAGAACTAGTAGTAACTGGATTCTGATCAACAGTTGTTCCCTGAACAGTAACAGAAGTCAAAGCTGCATTGTCACTGTCCTGAAGAGCATCCTCCAAGTTTGCAGTATCAGAAGTAGCAGCCGTGACTTGACTTACAACTTGATCAGCCACAGCAGCAGCGGCCACATCAGGGTCAGTGGTAGTACTTTCTTCTAAACCTTGATCTTCAGCTACTTCTGTTTTAACTACTATCTCAACTTCAACATCCGACGAAGATAGTAACCGAGCATTTGGAGCTTCCCGTAACAATCTACGAACGGCAACTCCCCCAATCGATAATATTCTAACCTCTTGCAGATCACTCCCGAATGTATCTAGTAGCATACCAAGTATTGCCGCTTCCAAGTCTGCAACGAGATCAGCTTTCTCATCAGGATCCGTGGGTACAGTAATGGCACCAAATGATATAGTACTCGTTACAACTGTAGTTACCACTGTTTTTTCATATTCAATAATTCCAGGGCATCCCAACTGAGGTGTATCCAAATGTTCACATACACACGCCCGACTAGTTTGTCCGCCATAGGCTTTAGCACAACACTCCTCACCCTGAGATTGGGTAAAGATCCAAAAGAAAGACGGAGTAGGTGAGATATATTTCGAGGCTACATAGAACATAACACCACCCTGCTGCACCCTCAACCACCCTTAAATAATACTTACCGTACTATAATTCGGACGATCATTCACATTATTATACGGCAACGGCAACTTATTTGAACAACCGGATGCACTCCATGACATTTCATACATGGGGTACCAAAAGTCAGCAGTTCTATCTGCATTAGTTGGTGATGTTGTTGGTCTAATATCTTCGGGTAGCATACTAATACACTTGCCAGACATCTGACCGGCATAGGCGCTTTTACAACATTCTAACATCGATGAGTATGACGGTCGATCACGTGGAGTTCCATCTTTGTTAAGTATGATACCCTGACGTGTATTTATACAGTATGCTTCACTCCATGGTGTGTTATAATCTGGATAGTATACATCTAGTCCGCCTGTGTTTGTATGGTGAGAAGGATATGAGAAGGACATTAAAAAAGTGCTCACATCATGTGCACAAAATATTGATAATAGTAACGATACAACATACCAGTACCAGTAGGACTTAGCGTAGGTGGGTTAGGTAATTGACTTAAACAATACCCACTACTTTGGCCTGGATATGATCCCTTACAACAATCCAATTCTGTATCATATCCGGGTGAATTGCAATCAATTGTATATTGACAAGAACCACCTAACCATCCTTGGCTGTAGACTGGATGCCATTCCGCCGTGGGTGGAGAATTATCGGTATTATACCAACAGTTTGTTCCGGCTAATTGGGTCCATTCGAGTTCTCTTTGTTTGGCATTAGTAGTAGAGGTAGTAAATGTTGCTTCTTCTAATGTCTTCTGATGCTCGGTATCATTGAGTAAAAGTAAATTTCTTGATCGTAAAAGTGATATTTTATCATTTGTTTTATCTTCTGATACGATCTCTGCCGTCACCGCCGTCAAGCCGACAGTGAGGTATGTAAGGGTATATATTAGGTTGTTCATAGCAGCATACATTATGTGTTTGATAATGATGTAGTTAGGGCTATTGAGTTTAGAGAGAGCAAAGAGTTTGTCTTCGACGAAAGGACTAGTGCGCATATTTTCAGCGCCTGCGCACATGAATGCTCAAATATAAAGTTCATACCATAAATTGTGTATCAATGCCCCCGCGTCCTGGCCCGATAGCCCTCTACAGAGAAAGGCCAAAAGAGTGTGCCCTTTTGCCATCTGAAATGTCAAGGGAATGTGAGACTTGAGGGCTCATATTTTTCACACTGTAAATTTACTATGAGCCCAAATTTGCTGCTCCTCTGTAGTACTTCTACAATACCAACCTCTCTACTACTCTACCATAATGCTACTGCATCTAGCAATGGATGGAGAAATACATAGACGGCGGTGGCAGCATAATATGCTACTATCAATTATACTTGCAATTATTCTCTTTTTAGCAGTGGTATCCTACAGCAATGACATTGCAATAAACACTCATCAACAAAATTATTCATCATCAATCTCGATTGATAAAGAAGTCTATGAAAAAGAGAGAATGCAATTCAATCCAAAGCTACCTATACACATTCAAAATCTAATATTAGACTCAAGATCATTATACAATGATACTTCATTGTTGCATAGTACATCCGGCGTTATCCCATCGTCAATAAGAAGACGACGACGAGAATTATTATATACAACAACAACAAACTGTATAGAATCGTATCATGTATCAATAGTACCAGAGGAGGTTAATACATGTACCAATTCTAATTATTATGTAAGTTTTATATTATCATCATTGGTCTATATCTCAATTCTCGGGTATCATATTGCAATAGATCTGCACAGTAACCTTTTGCTCACATCTTGTGCACCTCCATACTCTCACAACATACACACCTTAACAGCCAGCAGAATGGTCATCAACACCACTACAAAAGTATATGTTCCATACAACATCAACAAAATGTTGTGCCGAAATGTTAGCACCCTATAATACATTTGGTAATAATGCCGTAGTAGAGTTTGGAGCACCTACTTATTGCAATGTTATTAATGTCTGTGCTGACCAAGAAGATGGCGGCGTTGAGGAGGTAGAAGGTATAGAAGGGAATGGGGAAGGGAATGGGCCGAATGTTCATCTACCGCCTACATTGCCAACTGAAGCGACCACGACCACGGTTGCATCTTCGACCACATCAACTAGCACTTCGACATTGACAACCACAAGCTCTACGTCCTCAACAGCAACCTCGGCAACAACAACAACAACAACAACAACAACAACAACACAAAACCTCTGCCAATCTACTAAAAAATATCATCCAACTACAAAACAATTACACACATGTACAAATAATAACAATAACTTCCCAAAGTTATGGACTGCCTCAAGTGAATTAGTAGCAGAATATTTCTTTGATAGTTCTGTGGAATGTTGTGCTGCCTTCTACTCTACTGGAGGTGAGTCCTCGGTGGGTGAAGTTAAGGAGTGTATAATCGAGGATGTATGTTTAGATACACCCACGGGATATCCATTGTATTATCTTGATTTAGATTTTGGTATATGTATACAACAATCGGATGATAATGGTGGTTTTGGGGAGGGGATGATTAATTTGTTTAACACCTTGGAGGAATGTGTAAGTATTTCTGTTCTGTTTTGTGTTGCTGCCTTGTATATCATTGGTATGACCCGCCGAACTAACTCCCTTTCCTCGAATGTCATTCCACGATACACAGTGTAACTTTGATTGGATAGAAGATACATCAAAATGTCTATCTGATAGTCCACTATCTACATCATCATTAACATTCCATCATCACTTTACACCTTCACCAACCTCACCTCAACCGACATCATCTCCGCCAACATTACATCCCTCAAAAGTATCTGAAATATCAACAACGTCATGTAATAACAAATGGCATGTATCAACTAACATCAATGCACCAAATACATGTACCAATGATGATAATATCTTATCATCTTGGAAAGATCCAAATAAACGACATCATTTCCTCTTCAGTTCAGCAGAAGAATGTTGTGATGCCAACTTTGGCACTTCTAGTAAAGAAAGTGGAGAGTGTAATTTGATTAATATATGTCCATCCTTGGATCATGGAGATTTACAGAATGATAATGGAGAGGAAGCGACGACACCCTGGCCAACGATGGCACACACGAATAGACCAAGTACATTACGACCAACACCAAAACGTACATCACACCCTACAAGTAATGATAAATGGTATATTAACCGATCTAGTGGAAAGTGTGTACAAGATTGTGAAGGGCCGTCACCATGTGGTGGTTTAGTCTCTCAATGGGAAACATCCTATGCTAATGCCGAGGCATGTTGTCAATCCCAACCATGGGTTGTGGATTGTATTGCTACGCCCAGTCCTACTGATGAGCCGACTACGAGATCGCCAAGTGTGAGACCGACGAGGGTGAGTATTCTGTCTATTTGGTTGATTTTATTCGTTTAGTGATGGATCTTTTTCACATTTGCTAATCCTATCCTTTATGTCCAACTTTAGCGTCCAACAAATGTACCAACAACATCGTACCCCACCAAACCAATAACACAACCACCAACATTAGACTGCTCCACTTATAAATGGCACATGTCAACATTAGATGATGATGCAAGTAACACATGCACAAATGATTTAGAATATCCAAACGAATGGATAGATTCTGATTACTTCTTACATGATACAATCGAGGGATGCTGTGACATGTTTGGTGGCACGTGTGAAACGAGAGATTGGTGTGCTGAACAGAATCAAGCTAAGATAAATGGTGCCAAATTACAGAATGAGGGTACGTTTCAAAAGTATAATGGTATACTATCATGGAACTTTGGTAATCCGCCTGAATGGGAGGTAGATCCAGATACGAATTGGATGATCAACATTCCATCGTCTGATACAAGTGTTACACGATCTTTACTAACGGAAGTCAACCTTCCGAATCGTGGGAGTATAGTATGCAACATCAAGGTTGACATATCAATGCCATTTGACAGATTTAGTATTTTAGTGAATGGACAACAAGTCCATCAATACTACCAACGAGTTGAGGAATGGACAAGTATATCTTCCGACTTGATTGCCGGAGATAATATGATTGAGTTTAGAGTAACGAATGGTGATATGTTTCCAGGATTTGAGAGATTACAAATGACACATTACGGTACGGGTTATGTATCGATTGATCAGTGTGAGATAGTGATTAATTGATCAGTAATTTGGCCATGATATATGCTTCATAGTCAATAGATACCCCTAATCTAGTTTCTAATGGCTCGTCTACCGGCACAGCACCGTGTCTCTTCTACAATGATTATGTATAGTATGAATTCATCCAGAGCTGGCCGAGCTGCTGCATAATGTGAGGGACTACTACCTTCGAAGTTTAAATGAAACTTAATATTGAAACTTATATTGGTAGTGATTTTAAGTTTCAATCCCTTCCTCCTTTTACCTCTCTAGAGAGTTATCGTATGTAGTTTGTAATATAGACGTGCTCTTTGTCGTCAATAAAGCTGTCTTCTTACACATTATACAGAAACAATAAATGTAAGTAGTATTTGTTGTTTTGTATGTATGAGTTGGTGGTACAAGCGTGCACATGATATATCAATAACAAAATTAGGCATGTGATTAACTTAATATAACCTCTCACTCTCTTTTCTCCCCATCGTCGTCTCTTCCGCCAATAATATTAATTACTATACAGAATATAATCGTTATATATATTGTTGGGTTAATTTGTTAGTACACGTCTTAACAAAACCACTGTAAGTGTGTGATAGAGTGTGATGTTATTTCTAATTCAAGCATTTGTAATTTGTACGATATGTATTCTCACGATATATATTTTGTCCACTTCTCTGTTCATTTATCAGTATAGTTGATAGTATTAGTTGTATTAGTCCATATTCATCAATATTTACACAACAACATGTCAGGTTTACCTCAATGCATTCAAGAACTAACCAATCTCACTATTACTCGTCTAAATGAGAAAGAAGAAGAGATCAGATTATGGAATAGTAAAGCTAAGGAAGCGGAGGCTGAAGTAACCAAACTAAAAGATCAAGTTCATTCGTTGGAGGATGAGAATACAGACCTGAAAGATCAGCTGGATATGCTTAGGAAAACGATTGATGAACTGACGATGGGAAATGAAGTTTTGAAGAAAGAGATAGGAAACGTGAAAACTCATGTCAGCCTGGTGGAATTGGAGAATGCAGCAGATGGGGACTCGTCAGCCGTTAAAGGAGAGATTTAAACACTCACGAACAATTACGGCCGTGTTGTGGGGATGGGATATTACAATTACCATAGCAATACACTTTTTACATGTGAAAGGGATTGGAATAGTATGTTAGGGATGCGAAAGACAGTGATCAGTTGGGTGTAAATTCCAATAGAATCTGATTGACTTAGATTTATTGGATGATTCGGGGGTATTATATGTAAACATAGGCATCTTATTATTCCTGTGACTTATGAACTTACTTAATGATTAAATATGTATTCAAATCTCTACTATCCAACCATGATAACTATCAACTCTTTCCTGGCTATGCCATGATGTTTACTAAACGCCATTGGTAAAGAATTGCCTAAGTGTGAGTGGAGCATACTATGTATCGATTGATCAGTGTGAGATAGTGATTAATTGATTCGTAAATTTGACCATGATTAGATGCTGCCGAAAGATACCGTACAAGTTAACTACATATAAGATACGAATATGGTTCAAACACTCGCTTCTTCTTTTTTACTTTATATCACATACACAAATGCAACCACCATAGAGTAACTACAAGCCACTCAAGATTGCATACTGTGCCTACTTTTGTTGTTTTTCACTTGGAGTAAATATCTCACGACGACCATTCTTCTTACGGACATTCTCTTTGTTGTTGTGTTCTTCTACTGCGGGAGGAGTATTCCCCGTGATAGCTGAGCCAGTATTTGTTGTGCCTACATTCAATGTAAGCACACCACCATCAGCAACATCTTCTAATCGTAGACGTCCATTATCACTACTAGATGGCAGAGATGCTCCGGCCTCGGCAGAGATGCTACCAGAATCCCTCTCTTGCAATACGTCCAATTGAGATGTTACTCTGTCTACATCGGTCGAATCAATAACAACCGCGTCGTCAACCCCCCTCCTCTCCTTGCCCTCCCCAGCTAATCCCCGGTAGGACGAAGTATCTACTTGTGAGTCCTTGATGAGTGATGATTTAGATAATGTCTGTCCATTATCACTATTAGATGATGATCCCGAATCCAATGTCAGCCTCTCTAATGATCCCGATCTGCCATCGGTAGAAGGCGTATCTGAAGTATCCTCTGCTGATTCAGTTTCGTTATCACTACCAGAATCATTCTTCTCCAATGCTGATACGTCCCTCTCGATCTCCGCACCATCAGGTTGGGATGATGCAGTTGCTCCTCCTACATTGGAAGACGATGAATCGTCAAATCCCTCAGCTCTAGTGCTACTATTTGTTGTAGACGATGAAGTTCGTTCCATGCTAACGTCAGGCACTTCAATATCACTCGATGCATCTGATAATCCCTGAAACACATCCCCGACAAATGACTCGACAGAAGACGAGTTTCGACTATTTCCGATAGATGATGATTCAGAATCTATTGATCCCTGAGGTACGTCTTCATCTGCAGAGTTGGACTCATTATCACTACTTTGGGATGATACACTCTCGTCATCCCTACCGGTTACACTGTCTGCTGATAACTCATCAGGATTAGACGAACCATCAATACGCTCAGCGTCATCATTAGGTACATCTCTCCCCCCAACTCCAGCAGCACTGCCATTTGTTGTGGACGATGTTCCATTAACCATGGTACGGTCCACTTTTCGTAACATGTTAAAAGCGTCATGTCTGATTGTTTTTGCATTTGGTGACAACCCTCCATAGAGCTCTTCTACTTCGCTGCTACCATCCGATCCGCCGACTTCACTACTATATTGGTCGCTTGTAGATACATTATCCGATGCAGCCATTGATGATTGTACTCTTGATGGGGCCTTAAAGCGACGCAAGCTAAATAATAGAATGGCAAAGGCCGCGAAGAACCAAAACCAAACGGAATGCTCTTTAGTCACTACTTTTCCATCCTCCCTCGTATCGTCACTAATTGACATAACTAACTCAACTGTACTGTTTTGATCCTCATTATCAGCTATTCTTCTTTGGTATATTATTTGGTATGTATTGTATACCATTGCCGCCATTGCCTGCTCTTCCTTAATCTCAGCAATAATTTCACGTTCCAGCCTTGCATTCTCTTCGGCTTTTGATTGAGACGCTTGGTTCTTTAGATTGTTGTTGCCGATATATACAAAGGAAGAGGAGACGTAAGACGGAGGAGAAGAGCCATTGCCATCCCCGGCGGAGAAGGAGCTGTTCGTTATAATACTGCTATCAAATAAAGGCCTCGTAGTCCCGACCATATCTATATCACCCATGTATGGGAAATCGTTAATAGCCGTCTCGTCTTGTAAGTTGATACGGGTACGGATAATAGGGTAGTTGTTTTCCTCGTTGGCATCATCCGAAACAAGTGTTACATTGGCATCAGATAAGATGCCTTCTAAACATGAGAGCCACTTGCCCCGTAATGAGGACGATATGTCCTTGGCCGATGATGCAGCTGATGATGCATGTATTTTAACAGCTGCACTACATGCCGTGCCCTCTTGACACAATACGGAGCTTAATAATGTAATGATACCAATAGCACCAATAATACCAGCAACTGATGATACAGATGATAACTTCTTCCGCCATCCCTTCCTCTTATTATTATTGTTACCAACATTATTAGCGGGCATGTTGAGGATGTTGTTGTTATTATTATTAAGGGCGATGTTCTCCTCTTGAGGAATGTTATCGTCTGCTTCATAAAACTCATCGTTGTCATCTTCTCTACCTTCAAGAGCATCGTGATATTCAGCATATGAATCATCATCTCCTCCCCCGTCGTTATTTCCGTGTAAGTTGGGAGGTTCATCTACCTCTTCATCACTATCAAAGTTCCAGGACTGGGCATCAAAATCGTCGTCTTCTTCTTCTTGATCGTCATCCTCTTCTTCCTCTTCAACATCAAACTGCTGCTCTTCATCATTCTCCTCCAAATCCTGTTCCTCTTCACTATCCTCTCCACTATCCTCTTCTTCTTCGGAAGAAATCTCGTCCTCACTAGCACCCTCTTCCTCTTCTAATTCCGAGAGCTCCTCTTCATCCAAACGTGCCATAAGTACCATAAGTCTTGCATAAGCAGCAATATCATTTGGATCTTGACTATTTCGTAAATTCTCCATAAGTTCCTCTGACCTTCTAAGGACACCATCACCCGTGGCATGGTTATAAAGATTTCTCATGAGTGGTCCTCTTTGTGATAGAGCGTAACCCCTCTGAAGCGGCGCACATTCACTATTAGGCTCTTGAGTTAATCCACGGAAATATTGTATATCACCTACTATCTCTCTCGTCCATAGGTCAACAGCATCTCTTCGCCGTTGATACCTTCCCCTAACCCTCCCATGAATTGTATTTGTTGCTCTGATGATCAAATTTTTTGTTAATAAGGTACCCATTTGTCGGGCTGTGACACCTGCGTCATGACCTATGCCTATCACTGCGGTAGTTTCTGCATTTTGATGTTGCTTTAATTGTTGTATTGTTTGGTTGGGGATATCAGGGGCCTCGATTGCATTATTATTATTGTCATCGTTAACATCATCCATATTTTTTGATTTCGTTGGCTGATAACAATTCAGTTTAATATATCAATTAAATGCCAATAAATTTTGTAGTAAAGATAATAGGAAGAAGAATGTGCTGCTGTGGAATATCAGACAACGCGCAGCCGTGGAAATAAGCAACAACACCCCCAATCAACTTAACTACCTCCGATCCTCTCATGCCCCCGACAATCAGCAAATAAGGATACCGAGTTTTGGCGAAAACAACTTCTGAAAGATGAACCTCAAGGGTGATATGATGCCATCATGTAGATGCTACTCTAGTGCTTGGTTGGCATTGTATGAGTGTATAACAAACTGATGAACACTCCTAGAACATACGCAGGGCCATCTATTCTACTTTTTACACAGCCATTGTGTTGGCAGGTTTCTTGTGATTTGTGATAACCTCAAATTGAGCATTTCTGAAGCAATGCAGAGGTGAATGCCTCCTCAGGTAGTTATATATTGACATGATGCCACCACACGGGTCCATAACAAGGTGATAAACACCCCCAGCATGCTTGTAGAAGCCCTTCATTCTACAACAACACTCTGACAATCTCACTGTACGCCTGGGATTTTTTGGTGTAAATCCCGGGATTAGCGCGGGATTTACACCAAGATACCCACCTGACGCAAGCATAGTGCTGCAATATGGTTTGGTGACCATTGTTTAGATTCAATTTAAGCTAATAAGCACTCACAGTACATTTCTAAGGCCCTTCACCTTACTTTTACAGCCATTGTGTTGGCAGCTCTTGTTTGCCTCAGATTGGGCAAAAATCCCCGAGATTTCAAGCCAACTTCTGGAAAGCATCAAGGGTGATATGCCATCATGTAGATGCTACTCTAGTGCTTGATTGGCATTGTATGAGTGTATAACAAACTGATGAACACTCCTAGAACATACGCAGGGCCATCTATTCTACTTTTTACACAGCCATTGTGTTGGCAGGTTTCTTGTGATTTGTGATAACCTCAAATTGAGCATTTCTAGGAATTGACCTCACCTCATGAGCTCAGTCATGATTCTATTTATTTAGAAGTAAATAGTACTTATATTTTGACTTTGACTAAGTTCTACTTTATGTGGCATGTGTAATTTAGTACTATCAGATTACTACTATTACTATACTCCTCTCTCCGACCCCTATATTGAACGAAACATTATTGTATGCTAAAGCCGCCTCATGGCATGTGCCTTTCTCTTTTGAATCTCTGTCAACCTCCTCTGTAACTCTTCTTCTTCTGCAGTATAGTCCGATATCTCCTTCTTTGTCATGGGCTCAATGCAAAGCATGGGGAATGCTTGATGAAATCATACATCGCATCAAGTGTCATTCTACCGATCTTCTCCTCATACCCATTTGTACAATCAGCAGCCTTTGCGAACCATTCCAACATGATAGGCAAGACTTTAAGCTCCCATTCAAAGAAGGGTTGTACATCAAAATGAGAATGGTATCTTAGAATCTTTGCTATTGCCGCCTGTGATGATGAGAGTGCATTGTATCTCAGAGAAGTAGCAACATTGGTTGTGGGGACTAATCGTTTACTCCCTAGAGTCAATCCTTCTAGAGTGTGATTTGATAGATAAGTTTTGTTGACACTAGAAGTGTCACAAAGTAGCTTTGCGAAGGGTACCCAAGCCTCACGAGTGATAGAATCTCCACGGATGCTCAAACTTTTTAGGGTGGAATTGCTGGCCAGTGCATTTGCAAAGACTTGTGATCTCGCATTTCCGTCCACTCGCACCTCCGACAGGGACAGGTTCGTAAGCTTGGAGTCGGGTACTGATAAAAGAGTTGATAAAGTATTCCAACTATCAATTGTAGTAGATTGATTTGTCCTGATCGTAACATTTTGTACCCTATTACTGCTGATAATTGCATGAACCAATTCGTGTAACCCTTCTTCGTCAAAGTCGTCGTCGACGTCGGTTATAAGCAATTGCAACTCGGAAGCGTTGTGTGTAAGAAAAGCTGCCAATGCTGTAAATTCAATTCTACGAAAATTGAAGAAGCTTAATTCAACCTCCTTTAGTTGTGGTTGCATACTCAGTGCCGTGATGATATCAAGAGCTACTTGATTTGGTGCAGCATTTTCAATGTTGATTTGTTTCAGTGATTTGTTACAAACTCTCAAGGACGACGAGAGCTGACTAATAATATCAGCATTTAATTCACACTCCCATATATGAATTTTGGATAGACTATCGTTGTTTTTGAAGAATGGAGCTAACAATTGGAATACCTTTCCACGCAATAGCTCACTATAAGGCCAAAAAACTACCTCCTTGATCATCTTATATTACGGCTCAACTCTTTATAAAAAGATCTATCAATAATGGTATCTAAGAGATCCAACTCCTGTAATGTGGTATTTTGGCCGATATAATATCCCAACCAACCCATATCCTTCCCATTCACCCCATCCTCGGTAACGTAATCAATATCATCAATATCATTTCCTGCTCCGGTAATGTGTAAACTTTTAAGGGTTGGATCATTATCTTTTAGCCGCTGTAGAATAACTTGATTGTATTCATATGATGTGATATCCTCAATTTTTATTGTCTTAGCTAATTCGTCATAATTATTAGATTCTTCCATAATATATCTTATATTTGTTTCACTTCCACATAAGAGTAGTATAAGAACAATTTGATGTGTATATTATTTTGTCGAATTCAGATTAGTAGAAGCTTTTCACATACCAACTCACCTTAGACTATTAGAATGAATAATTTTACTATTGTAATGATCCTCCTTGCCCTTGCTTGCTATGGGTATGGTCGATTAGTCTCCTCTTGGTTGATGATATCACCTTATCAAAGCCTTACGAATTCAATCACCTCATGCCAGTATGTACAAATTGATACTTTTTTGCCAGTATCCTAGGATACCTCAAAACAGAAGAGGAGGAGGGAATATGAACGGAACAGAGGCTTCATTCATACCTCTTATGAACTCAAATCATAACATAGAATCACTTCTTATTAGAAAGGATATTAACTCATGTGGTATGCTATGTACCATATGATAAACAGAAGAGGGTATCTTTTATAGAGTTATGTTTATCATAATAACAACTCATTCCTCCCACCTATTCATATATTAGTTATTACCCCACCAGTTACCACTAGGACCGTCGTCATCATCTTCTATACCCCTCGTTGGACTTGGTGCCACACTAATTGTTGGACTTGGTGTCGGTCGTTTCGTAGGCTTCAGTGTGGGGTGAACCTCTGGATCAAGCTGACAATATGAACAGCATTTACATACCCAAAAGTACTCGACAGTGGGGCTTGTTGTGGGCACCATTGTCGGAGAGAATGAAGGAGATTCTGTAGGTCTTTCTGTCGGTGATTCAGAAGGTGGTTCGGTAGGAGAAGGAGTCGTAGGCAATGGAACTACTACGACTGTATCTTGGAGAACTCTCCTTACTTCTTCTCCTGATGATACTACCGGTCGTCTAGTCGGCCGTGCTGTATTCTTCCGGGGTGTATCACAATTAGCAACCAGCTTATCTAAACTGCCAATGTCGTCATCTTCCTCCAACAAGCAGACTTCCTCAGGCATGAAACCATACAGCTTATTCCATTCCAAGTAGAGCTTTTCAAGTTTAATCAAGTTGCCATACTCGGTCGGTACTTCGCCTGTTAACTCGTTGTATGACAGGTCTAGTGATGTAAGCTCGGTCATGCTACCCCATTGAGTGGGCATTGTACCAGTAAAAGCATTATCATGTAGGTGTAGTGTAGTCATATTCATTGAAGATCGTAACTCATTCGGTAACGGACCATCCATATAATTACCCGAGGCAGTAAATGTTTTCAAATATGTCAAACTTTCAAGAGATGTTGGTAATTGACCACGTAGCAAGTTTAACTGTAACTGTACTCGTGCCAAGTATTCAAGGTTGCCCATCTCACTTGGCAGTGTGCCGCTAATGTAGTTATTCTCAAGACGTAAATCCTCAAGTCGTGACAGTTTGGCAATTGTTGTTGGTATCGATCCAATCACACCCTTGGATATAAGTCGTCCATTCGATTCACGTTCACGATAGTTATTCTGAGCTCTGAAGAATTGTAGATTCTTAGCATTGGATATTTCAATTGGTAATGTCCCCTCCAGGTAATTGATACCGATATATAACTTCTCGAGCTTGCTTAGACTGAATAGCTCGGGTGTGATACTACCATCTAATTCCAAGTTTTCCAAGTATAACTCTGTCAACTTGTTCATTGATCCACTACCAATTGATGCAGGTATCGTACCAAAGTAGTAATTGGTTGATATATCAAGCTTATTCAATGATGAAACTTGTAATATAGGTGATTGTTCAAGACTACCATCGGCGGTGGTAATATTGGAGTATGGACTTGTAGTTTCTTCTCCACCGAGCAAGTTGTCAAAGGCATAGAATGCTTGTATGTTTGGTAATTCTGCGATTGGCCATAAGTCACCTGATAGATAGTTATCTTCTACATCAAGCTCGGCTTGAAGGGGGAGGTATGAGAAGAAACAAAGGCGGTGAGAAGCTTGAGAGGAACACCTGAACGACTGACGACGAACAGAAACAGACACTTACCAAGATTTCTCAAGCTACTCAAATAGTCAGGCAGCGTACCCTCCAAGTCATTATTCCATAGCCACAACACTTCCAAATTCCTCAACCTACCAATACTACTAGGTATCTCCCATATCTCATTCTCAGCCAAGTACAATTCCTTCAATCGATTCTTCTTGGGTATATTATTAGGTATATATTGTATACCATTCCCATCTAAATCTATAACTTCTAATGATGGCATTGAAAATAACCATTCTTCGAGTTTGCCTAGGGAGTTGTAACTTAAGCCGAGGTATTGTAATGATGTTAAGAGTGTAATTTCATATGATATGTCTCGTCGTACTCTGTTTGTTGCTAAGTCTATACTGATTACTTTGCCTTCTGATGAGACACCCTCCTCTGCATTGTTATTGCCTACATTGTTATTATCATTAGAAGTACCACACTTGATACCATACCAATCACAAACAGTAACATTCGTATCACTTAACCAATTACTATTATTATACCATTGATGACCTAATGTATCATAATAGAATACACCTAAACTCCATAATTGTATCTTCTCTTCATCAGTATAACTATCATAATTGGTAGTATCATAATATAACCAATATAATGCTCTATATTGATTTGATTGTTCTCTAAATAATGAACTTTTAGAACGTGGTGATGCATTAGAAAGTAAAGTACGTAATGGTTCAATTTCCATTGATGGTGCCGAGGATGGTTGTGTTGATATTGATGGTGAGTTTGTTGGTGATGATGATGGTTCTGATGATATTGTTGGACTCTCTATAGAAGTAGTAGAACAATAGGTTGCAGAATTTTTAACACGAGCGTGTTCAAGAAGATAGAGGTTGGGGTTAGTAAGTTTGCAAATCATATATCTTCATATCATATACACACAATGAACAACTACATGCTTACCCGACGGACTTGAACTAGGATGATCAGTAGGACTAACCGACGGCACTCCTGAAGGAGATTGAGTTGGGCTCTCTATAAGATACACGAGTGTGTTCAAAGGAGAGGGGAGAATAAGTTAGTGACTTGCAAATCCATATCATACTAGAACAAAACATAACAACGAACAATCTGTCCCTTACCTGAAGGACTTAGTGAAGGAGTAGCAGTCGGATATGCCGACGGGGATTGTGATGGATATTCCGAGGGTGTAATTGATGGCTATTTGTATCATGGACATAGAATGTTGAGATAGTTGAGATAGATTGACATGAGTGAGACAACATGAAATAGGAAAAAGACACCAATCAACAAGACACAGAACATAACACATATACATCAAAACACGTACCTCAGCAGTAGGCTCCCCTGACGGACTCAAAGTCGGCGCACTACTCAAACTAGGCACTACTGACGGAGTCCAAGATGGCAAGACACTAACACTCGGCGCCACACTTGGCATACTACTCAAACTAGGACTAACCGTCGGTACATCAGACGGACTACTCGTCGGTCTAATACTCCAAGATGGTGTATTCGTAGGAGTAGAAGTTGGTAATTCTATATATATTGTAGATTTGTTAATGTTTGTTGATGTATGATCGATAGTTATACCGAGAGAGATTGCTATTATTGAGATTAGGAGGAAGAGGATGGTGAAGAGGGTTAGGTAGCGACATTTACGACGGGATGTTAGGAATTGGGATGTTTCGTTATCTTCTTCTTGTTGTTGTTGTTGTTGTTGTTGTTGTTGAGTTGATGACGGGTCTGCTGTGTTGGATGGGATGGGAATCACTGCTTTGTCTATTGTTGGCGTATCTTGATTTGTACTACCCAATTCTTCATCTACCAATTTAACCCCTTGTAACGACGATACATCGTCTGCTAAATCTAATGAGTCGGGAGCTTCTACTATCGATTCTGGCTCCTGTTCATTGTTCTTATTATCATCATCTGAGTCGTTTAGTAGTGCTACCGCCGATAGAGCAGCAGGTGATACATCACTCTCGACCTCGGTGTGTATAGATCCACCTCCTAAGCTTTTCATTTTGACCGGATTGATACCCTCTGTGTTCTCTTCTATACCACTGTCATCATTCTCTCCGGCGATGCCATCGTTCTCGCCACCGTCTATATCATTCTCTATATCGTTCTCTCTCACAACATCGTCATCGTCTGACGGCTTCTGTTTAGTAGGAGTATAATCCTTTGCATAATTATAATTATGATTTGATTCAATAGCTTGTTTTTTTAGTTTAGAGGATGTTTGTTTATCTTTTGATGATTGTAGTAAGATAGTATCGGATAGTGGCAAGTTTGGAGAGGATGGTGGATTGTTTGATGACATGATTTTATATAGATTACACGACGAGAGATGTAGAGAGATGTAGTGTGCACGAGATATGCATTCATGCTGTCATTTGCAATTGAGCCAGAGTATGCGAGCCTATACTATCTCACTGCAGATCCGTCATTGTTTTGGGCAGGAGGAGGAGTATGAAGGCGGCAATCTAGCGGAGAGATAGTGATGGCCGTTTTTGTCGATTATTGGCATAAAATGATCCGATCGACGGCCATCCGAATAAAAAGATACAACCGTTTTGGTATCCTACTAGAATAAGTTTTAGCAAGGTAGGTGTTGACTCGAGAGAGAGGCCACAACTATTGCAATACTAATTGAACTCATCATACTCTATTATTATACGATATATTAGTTTTTACGTCTGTTTCGACGATTAGTTGTGGTTTCAGGGTGATATACTTTTATCAAACATCTATACCAAAGTTAGTACACATCAAAATTGCAATTATTATAATGGAGACTTTTACAGATGATACGGTAGTTGCACTGGCCTCATTCCTTGCACCACATGATATGTTAAGTTTAGCATTATCTTGTAAAAGATTCGGTGATAAGAAACAATCGGCTGTCAGAGAAGAGAGTAGTAGTACGAGAGAAGTAAGACAAAGAACAGATACAATGTCTTTAATGGAAGCTTCAGCGCGTACGGTACTATTCGCTTTGGCAACGGAGGACGAAAGGAATGCACTACCTAGACGTGGCGAAGAGTCATGGATTGGTTTGTATCATGAGTTCATAGTAGTATTTCGTATGCCATTACAATTTGATAAGTTGGCTGGGGATAGTATTTTTCATGTTGATAGTACTAACAGAAATCAACATATAAACAAAGCACGAGTAAGTAATTTGGGGCCTTGGCCTGCTACTGCAATATGCCAAAATTTATGAGAGCTGGGAAACATCAAGTCTCATTTCAGGTCAATCACGGTGGCGATTCCCCGAATTATGCTGTTACATGTGGAATCATGAGACCAACTACGAAGGATATTAGTTTTATTAATATAAGCGGTTTAGATAGCTGTAATCCTGCCAGTGATGACTTGTCCAGGTTTTCTCTGAAGGATTATGAGATGTACACGGTAATAATGTTGATTGTTGTCTGTTTAACACTCATATGGGAATTGGGATAATCCGTAAGAGATGGAAAAAGTGGAAGGAATCTGAATTAATGTCTATGAATGTGGGGAAGCGTTTGTGGGCTAGGTTGCAAAATGATAACCAGCGATTCGATTGCTCTTGGATGGAACGAATTCGAACAACCAACTTCAAAATAGAAATGGTGTTGAATCTTGATGAGGGTACATTAGATGTTTATAAGAATGATAGACGTCTTGGAACATTGAGGAGTGGATTGGTTGGAGAATACTGCTGGGTCGTCTTCTTAGTTGGACTGAATGGACGGGCAGATTCAGCATTCAATGTTTCTATTAGTAGGTGATTGAGGCTGAGGAGCTTGGCATTGGCGCGAGGCATTTACCATTGGCACAAACAATAACAACAGGCAACATCGAATATAACCTTTAAAGTAAGAACTGATCATCACTGATACTCGATATAAACATAACACATACCCCCTTCTCCACTAACCAACCAAAACTCTCTCTTCATTCTTTTCATGACATAATCCCGTAGGATACCGACTGAAATTATGAGAGTTGTTTTCGCAGATAGATATTATATAGCTAGGTGGCTATGTAGGTATGAAACTGTATGAAATGGCAATAAGTTACAATAAAATCATCTCATAAACTAATAAAGTATTCAATATATCAGTCTTTAAGTAACGCTCTTTGGTTATTGGTGGTTTTAGGGCGGATCTATCAAATACCAAGTTCGTGCACCAACAATTTAAACACATACCATGAGTTCTGCACATGAACTTATTGAACCGTATATAATATATAGCCACATTAGTATATTGTGCTAACCATCAATAAGATCAACAATCAATACCACCCAGCAACGCCTTTTACAAAGATTATACCGTATTACTTTCAAGGTACAATTTAGATACGTAAACAAATAATTTCACATACATACCGACTAAAATATGGAGACATTTACAGATGATACCGTGGTTGCACTGGCCTCGTTCTTATCGCCATGTGATATGCTTAGTTTGGCATTAACATATAAAAGATTTGGAGATAAGCGTGGTACGGATAAGATACGATCGGCGGATAGAGGAGAGAGTACGAGACAAGTCAGGCAGAAAGTGGAAAATGTATCATTAATGGAAGTTGCAGCACGTACGGTATTACACGCGAAGTGGACAGATGACGAGATGAAGGCACTGCCACGACACGAGGATGAATCATGGATTGGTACATATCACGAGTACTTGAGGGTATTCCGTTTACCATTACAATTTGATAAATTGGTTGGGGAATGTATTGAGTATGAGTATAATGATCAGGGGTATGTTGATACTACCGACAAAACAAAAGTGCATGTATGGGATCGTCGAGGAAAGAGCGATATATTCCACTCTGCAATTTGTAGTAATATCATGAGATCTGGGAAGCACAGTGTCTCGTTTCAAGTCAACAATCCATCGGGAGGTGGCACAATTGCATTAGGAATAATGAGACCAACGACAAAGCATATTACAACTTTGGCTAGTATCCATCCTGTGAGAAACCTCTCACGCTTTTCTCTGAAGAAATATGAGATATTACACACCGATAATAATGTTGATTGCTGTGTAATGAATACTCATTCAGGAAACATACTATTCCGTAACAATTGGACAGAAGAAAATTCTGTTGAAATGATCAATGATTGGGAAGGAAAGGAGCCAACTGACGATGCTTCTTTCAAAATTGGAATGGCATTGGATCTTGATGAGGGTACACTAGATGTATATAAGAATGATAGACATCTTGGTACTATGAAGACTGGGCTTGTTGGAGAATACTGTTGGGTTGTCGCACTGTCTTATGGCTTAGGTACAAAGACAGTTTCCATTAACCGATAATCTTTTTGTTAGACGGGATGAATAATATATATACTCGTAAATTAAGGTCCTTTTTCGATTCGGGATTAGTGATATGTCTAGTTTAAAGTCGAACAGATCATCATTGATACCCGATATTACCACATAACCCCTTCTCCACTAACCGTGTCACACTGTCCTCTATCGCCGGCCACAACCGCTCAATCATCTCCCCATATCAAACCACCACACTGCTTATTTCTTCTTTCCACCCTTACCCTTCTTCTCACCCACACTCAATGGCATGGCCTCACGTTCAAAGGGTAAGAAATCAATTCCACCCATGAATGGCACCAATACCTCGGGTACCCTAACACCATTCTCTTCTTGATAATTCTCAAGAAGACAACAGATACCACGTCCGGTAGCACATAACGTCGAGTTAAGGAAGTGTACATATGACGCCGTCTCCTTTAACATCTCCTCCTTCGTTAACTTGGCACCACTCCCGCCTCCAGTCTTCTTCTGTCCACAACGAGCACCCACACCACGTGCCTGGAAGTCGGTACAATTTGAACAACTGACTAACTCACGATATGCCTGTTGACCAGGGAACCATGCCTCCAAATCATACTTCTTAACAGCAGCATCATTCAATGCACCACTAACAATACAAACCACACGGAATGGAAAGCCTAAACTTTCATAGAATTCCTTAGCAGCATCAATCATACGTGTTTGTTCTTTAGCACTTTCCTCAAAGTCATCCTTCACTACACAGAATTGTTCAATCTTTTCAAATTGATGTACACGGAAGATACCACGAATATCCCGTCCTGAACTACCAGCCTCTTTACGGAAGCATGTTGAGATGCCAGCATATCGGAATGGTAATTGTTTATCATCAATCCATTCATTCTTGTGATATCCACAAATTGGTTGTTCACTTGTTGCAATTAAATACTTCTCTGAACTACCCTCGGGATCATCCGTCTTTCCACTAACCTTGTAAAGCTGTTCATCAAAATCCTCCAATTGGGCAATACCGGCCATAACATCCTTATTCATCATATACGGTGGTTGTAATACCTGATAACCACGCTTCCTTAAAAATGCAATACTATAATTAATTAATGCTTGATTTAACAACACGCCTGCATTTTTTAAAAAGTATCCACGATGACCTGCCACGGCCTGTCCACGCATTGGTTCATATCCGTCAATACGCCATAATAAATCATCATGTGTTAATGGTTTAGTGGGGGGTAATGTATATGTTAATTTGGAGATGGGTGATGGTAATAATGGTTTATCTCCGGCATTTTCAGCCTCCAAAGGTTCAGGAAATAATGAAACCACTACATTATCTTCATCTTCATCTTGTGAAATTGGTACCTCTGGATCAACAATGTTACCAATTTGATTTAGTAGTGTGTCACGTTCTTCAGCAATTAATGGTAACTGCTCTTCCATTTGTTTAATTTTAAGTTTAGTAGATTTAACTTCGGCTACCTCGGCATCACAATCTTCTCCAGCCTTCTTTTTAGGGGCGATTGATTTTGATAATTTGTTCAAGTTGGTACGTGCCGTGTCGATGTCACCACGGAGGGTACGCCATGCTTCATCCTTGGTTAATACGTCATCTACTATTTGTGGGTCTTTGTATCGTTGTTGCATGTAGGTACGATATTTATCAGGGTTGCCACCTTTGTAGGTACGGAGTGAGTTTATATCGATTGGCATGGTTTTTATATTGTTATTGAGTATATCTAAGGGTATTGTGTGGTATGTTAGAGACGTGCGGCGGCGCAATAGACGTATAAAAGTTATTGCTACCTATTTGCAATGCCAATGAAAAATGAAAAGAAATTAGTGATAGAGAGAGTGGTATCCTTTTACGATACCTAGGATACCAAGGCAAAAGGTCTCATGCAACAGGATGCTCTCTCGATAGCTTCTATATTACTTGTCCTACGTCCTATATCTTCGATATTAGATATTGGTTATGCATAGATATAAACTATTCACACTACTTCACCTCGACCACCACACTCCTCCGCCCACTATCCATTTGCTTTCCCTCGGACAACCTTTCTATATAATCCTAATATCCTGTCTCCAATCACCTTCCAATAGAAACCGATAGTTCAGCTCCACCACCAGTTGGTCTTGTGACTATCCAACAATATTCTCCGACCAATCCACTCATCATAGTTCCAAGACGTCGACCATTCTTGAAGACATCTAGCGTACCCTCATTAAGATCCAATACGCATCCTATTTTGAAAGAAGTCTCTCGAATTTGTTCCTGTCCTTCCCAACTGAATGACTGGTTCTCATTTTGTCTCTTTTTCTGTAAACGCTGCTCTTCGTCCATAACTATCAATTCAGATTTCCCCCACCTTTTCCATCTAGGACGGAGTACTCCAAACCCCATATTAGTGCTAAATAAACAACAATCAACGTTATTACGGTATAACGTCTCATATTCCTTCAAAGAAAATCTGGAGAGGTCATCAATGAGAGGATGGCAACTATTTAAACTCCTAATGTCATTCGTCGTTGGTCTCATGATTCCACATGTAATTCCATAATTCATTGAGGGATTGCCGTCATTTACATTAAACGAAACGCTATGCTTCCCAGCTCTCATGATATTGCTACAGATTGCAGCACTAATATGGTACCCCACTCCCATAATTGAACTAACTCTTGTTTTGTCTGTATCCTCAACAGAGTGTGTTGAATTTGATATGTGGCGAAAACCACCCCCAGCCAACTTATCAAATTGCAGTGGTAAACGAAACAACTTTAGGAACTCATTGTATATACCAATCCATGATTCATCCCCACGTCTAGGTAGAGCATTCTTTTCATCGTCTGTCCATTTAGTTTGTAATACCGTACGTGCTGCAACTTCCATTAGTGATATTGATTCTGTTCTTTGTCTGACTTCTCTCGTATCCTCTCCTCTATCCGCCGCCGATCTTTTTTTCGTATCTGTACCATGTTTATTTCCAAATCTTTTACATGTTAATGCTAAACTCAACATATCATGCGGTTGTAGGAACGAGGCTATTGCAACCCAGTTTGTCTCCATCGCAGTAAATTATTTGTTTGTGATATGTAATGATAATATACGATATCCAATACCGAAAGTAAAATAGCATACACCTTTAACTATGAAAGATTGTATACACTTAACTATTAAAGAGTTTGATAATGGTAATTCCGTTATATGATGAGTATAATATACTAATGTGGCTAACAATATGTACGTGCTGACCACTACTTTTTTGTGTACTCTAACTTTAGTATAGGTAGATATTTGATAAAAGTATAAAGTCTATCACCCTAAAACCACCACTATCGAGCGACGAACGTAACAAATAGATGTATGGGTATATTATTAAGAATATAAAGTTACTTAAGAAGCGACTTATGAAACTATGTACGATCGACACCATAATCATGCAAAACCCCCCAATATAGCTCAATTAGCACCATTTCGTTCGATCGCTACCTGATTCCATCATTGAAAAATTGTAAATTGGCACGATATCGATATGATTTATCTCTCACCCTTAGAATTGGCGTTGATAAGAGCACCATACCTCTCGGCATAGACGTCTATATACTGCTTGTTGTTGTTGCAAATTGTATACCATCATATCAATACGCTCTATTCAATATGGCAAAGGATACCAAAGATACAACAACATCTCCACATAAAAAATCCCCCTCTCCAATCACTACATTGGTAGCCGACCCTCCACCTCCAAGTCACCATAGATCATCACCTAAATCATTCTCCCCTTCAACATTACCACCAATCATATATGAAGATCCAATAACTAAAATATTAGAAGCCGAGAATGAACTACGCAAGGCTGAAGAGAATGGTGATACGAAGTTAGAAAAGGTTGACTTATCTGAATTGTTGGAAAAGGATTTACAAGAGAGGACTAAGGATAATACTACAGTTGATGATACTGCCAATTGCAAAGCTGGTAGTACTGCTATAGTGGTAAATAGTATTGTACAAGATATGAGTAGGAGTACATCGTTTGATACCGATTATGATAATATCCAGCGTCTACCCTCTGTAGCAGATACAACACAAAATGTCTCAGATCAGAAGGGTGTCAATACAGACGAACTCCCAACTACTGAAGAACCAAATGATACGGTTCGAAAAGAGATATTTGCAGCAATGGTCGAGGAAGAAAAGTTAATGATGATGAATCAATCTCCAACAACAGAACAGAAGGATACCGATTTAGAATCACAACCACTTAATAAGAATAATGGTATACTACAAGATGCCAATGTACGTCCAACATCACCAACGAATCAAGGATTACCAGAAGTAGAAGCATATTTAGTTGACAAGGATGATGTGGTAATTGCAACATCCACTCAACCATGGTATAAACACAAACGAGCAATAATGTTAATTAGTTTGGCATTTATAATTGCTGTATTGTCGATTGTATTGGGTGTTACCCTTTCATCCCCTAATAACAATGAATCAAATGAGAATATATCATCATCGAATACTGCTGTTACAGAAGAAGGTGTAGTTACAACAACCTCGAGTAGTAGTAGTATAGCCCCTTCATCATCAACATTTAGTGTCTTTGTTCCAGTATCAGAATCTGTTGCACCTTCTCCACCTTCTTTACCGACTGACCTATCTGATACTGATAGTCAAGCACCCACACCATCACCATGTTATAATATTAATATGAACATTGAGTATGATGGATATCCAGCTGAAACTTCTTTTCAATTATACAAAGTTGATGATGATGGTAGTAAAGAGATTATCCAATCTCATTCAGCGAAAGACGGTGATACATTTTACAATGAAACGATGTGTCTACAAGAGGGAATGTATGCATATACAGTGTTTGATGTTGATGGTATCTGTTGTTCATATGGCGACGGTAGTTATAATATTACGGATACAGATGGTACATTGATAGTAGTAGGAGGGGAATTCAAGCAGGTTGAGATGACAAAGTTCTCACTTCCATATGTTACCGATTCGCCACCGCCGGTTGAAGAAGTGATACCCCCAAATAACGAGGATGAGTGCTATCAGATTGAAATAGCTATTGAGTATGACGGGTATCCAGCTGAAACATCATGGGAGTTACACAGATTAGTTTATAATGGTGGTGAAGATGAGTTGGTGGATTCACATGCAGGATCAAGCGGCGAAACATCATTCAATCAAACCATAT
>Ga0214477_100456_pt1 | contig 28507 bp, 20 predicted proteins | sample M1_20Mar14CPVII9_FD_165058 | JGI IMG/M metagenome (GOLD analysis project Ga0214477, IMG submission 165058) | Marine eukaryotic communities from Monterey Bay, California, United States - M1_20Mar14CPVII9sort6BwellC16 | ecosystem: Environmental > Aquatic > Marine > Unclassified | place: USA... | reverse complement strand
GAGGCTGAGGTTAGTGCCTCGACAGTCTTTGCCGTTGCATCTATCCTAGAGGGTAGCACATTCATCAATGGCTCACCTCAGAATACATTTGTGCCTGGGGTTATCGAGTTGGCTCGTCAAAAGTCAGTTTTTATTGCCGGAGATGATTTCAAATCTGGCCAAACAAAGATGAAGAGTGTCATGGTTGACTTCCTAGTGTCCGCTGGTATCAAACCTGTTAGTATTGTATCATACAATCACTTGGGTAACAACGATGGGAAGAATCTCAGTGCTCCCAGTCAGTTCCGAAGTAAGGAGATTAGCAAATCCAACGTTGTTGATGATATGGTGGCATCAAATCGTATTCTATTCGAGGAGGATGAGCATCCTGATCATGTAGTGGTTATCAAGTATGTTCCATATGTTGCTGACTCGAAGCGTGCCATGGATGAATACACATCTGAAATCTTCATGGGTGGGAAAAACACAATTGTGATGCACAACACATGTGAGGATTCCCTCCTTGCCACACCTCTTATTTATGACCTTGTCATCTTGGGTGAGCTATGCCAACGTGTTCAAGTGAAGAAGGAGGGAGATACCGAATGGGAATCATTCCATCCTGTACTTTCTTTGCTTTCATATATGCTCAAAGCCCCGTTAGTTCCAAATGGAGCTCCTGTTGTAAATGCTCTATTCACACAGCGTTGTGCCGTGATCAACTTGATGAGAGCTTGTCTTGGATTGGCTCCTGATAATCATATGACATTAGAGCACCGCTTTGAGAGTACTCTAAAGGCATTGAGTGCTACCGAAAATGGCGAAAATGCTAACAAGAAGATGCGTCTCAGCTAGGGTGCTTCTTTGTCGATTAGAAGAGTTTCATTACATTATGGGTGCAAGATGGGTGACATGAGCTCAATGTGGTGACATGCAGTGACGCGGTATAGTTTGATATGGTTTGATTACCAATAACAATTCTATCTATGACAATTCTACTCTAATTCTACTCTATGTAATTCTCAAACAACATGGGACATATCTCTCTATTCTATCATCTCCGAGTAAGCCTCGGATAATATCGTCGACAAGTCCTCTGATGAGTCTTCGCCAAAGAATGAAGTATTAGGATTGAAAATATCCGATATACCCTCCCTCAAAGTATCTACAAAGCCCTCCTCATCGTCATCGTTATTATTTCTATTGAAGAACCCAGTCTTGGCCTCGGATGTATCATCTCTTCCTTCCCAGAGAGAGAATCTCGACTTCCCATCGTCTGCCTTTTCCTTTCTTTTCAACTTTGACTTGGCAACCAAGGCAAGGCCAGCCAATCCCAAGCATCCACCACCGACCAGTGCACCATTAGATGACTTCTGTGCTTTCTTCTGTTGTTTCTTCTCCTGTTTCTCTCGCTCAGCCTCCTAGAAGATGCGCGTGATTTATGACGATGAAAGAGAGATGATATAACTTATGTTAGGGAACATTGAAAAAGATAAGAGGTAGACAGGAGACTGAAGGATACCTCCCGGTATCCTCATATCACATTCACACGGATAATACAATAACGCGGACTTACCTGGGCCTCCTCCATCTTCTTCCTCATGGCCTCATTCTTGGCCCTATTCTTGCGTAACTTCTCTATCCTCTTATTCTCAGCTTCCTTGGCCTTCAAGCGCTGTGATTCCGACTTCTCTAATCTCCTTTTCTCAGCCTCTTTCGCCTTCATACTTTCTTGACGTTCAAGATTATATGCTTTCTTCAACTTCTTATCCTCGGCTTGTTTGGCCTTGATACGCTGAGATTCGACCCGCTGTGCCTCCTTGACACGTTGTGATTCAGTCCTGGCTTGTTGAGCTTCGATACGTTTGGCGTGTACCGATGCTGCCACACCCACTCCAACTGCGGCTACTCCAGCCACACCAACTGCAACCTTAGTCCTCGCGGCATTAATCTTGGCATCTCGTCGTTCTAGTTTTTCCAAGCGTCTATTCTCAGCCTCCTTTGCCTTGATACGCTTTTCCTCTTCACGGGCAGCAGCCTGGAAGATGTCGTTTCACGGTTTATGAAGATAAAAGAGAGGAGATTATACATATATGTTAGTACATATGATAAGCAAGGGCAATCAACAAAGGCAAACTAAGGTCAAATAAAGCAGTCAAGTCGTCAAGCCTTTATAATGAACGCTTGAAATCACATAATAAAACAATACTAACGCGGACTTTCCTGTTCTAACTTTTGTACTCGCTTCTCTTCAGCCTCCCTTTCTTTAATCCACTGAGCTTCTTGTCTAGCGGCTGCCTTGGCATCGGCTTTCTCAATCTTAACCATTCGTTTCTCCTCGGCTCTGATCCGTTTCTCAGTTTTATGTGTTTCAATCTTTGTCTTGGCAACTACTACCGCGCCGGCAACTCCCAATCCAACTGCGGCTACAGTGGCACCGACGGCTGCCTTCTTGGCACCAACACTTGCCTGTAGTTGAAGAGCTTTCTCCTCACGTTCACGCTTACTCTCTGCCTGTCGTTCTAACTTTACCAATCGCTTATTCTCGGTATCCTTCTCTTTAATCTGTCGTGATTCCTCCTTGGCAAATTCCCTTTCTAATCGCTCATCTTCAATCTGTTGTGATTTGATACGTTGCAATTCCTCCTTTTCTAATCTTGCATCTTCAATCTCTTGTTGTTTCATACGCTGTGCTTCCTCCTTGGATTCACGTTTCTCTTGTACCCTGAGTTTCCTCTCTTCAACAGTAATACGTTTTTCTAATCGACGTGCCTCCATGACTTTATGAGCCTCGGCTTTCTTGTTTTGTACTAGTGCTGCTACACTTGATCTCTTCCCCTCACCGCCACCCTGTGTAGTAGTATCATCAAATTCGGTATCATCTCCACTTCCACCACCGCCAATCTTTGAACCAATAGCAGCAGTGGCTACCGCGGCCATAACAACTGTTTCCCAAATCATACCCGACTTTTGTACATCCTTTTTGTTGTAATTCTCTAATGGATCAGGTGTTACTGTCCATGCAACTGTATCCTCTTCATCTTTCTTAGTCTGTTTCTGTTTATTAGATTGAGACTTGTTCTGTTTAGAGGATGAACCTTTAGAGGATGATTCCTTTTCCTTGGAAGAACGTCGTAGACTTAATGCTGCCAATCCTGCCGCCGCTCCTACAGCTGCTCCTGTGGCTACCTTTGTCTTATTGTTACTCTTTGATTCTTTCTCTGTATCCTCCACTACCGCCGTTTCTTCCTCTGTGGCCTTCTGTTTATCATTCTTCTTTCGTCTACCCAGTTGCAATATAGAAGAAGTAGACATTTGTTTGCTTTCCTTCTTCCCATCATGTTGAGATTTACTCTGTTGTGTTGTTGTACCCGTATCTAACAAACTCTCATCATTATCCTCCCTGGGTGTTAAATTCATATTCTGTGTAACCAACAACTGTGACGAGGTAGTCGTAACAAATGATGATGCCGCTGACATATCATCATTATTGTATATTGTATCTGAAGGTGCTAGTGGTTTGTTGGAATGTGCATATGATATGTCATCCCTCCCCTCTTTTGCCTTGCTTGAAGATTTGCTATTCTTAATCTTTTGACGAGCAGCTTCACGTTTATTGGCAGCAGCTATTCTACGTTTAGTTTCTAATTGTTCTTGTTGCTTACGTGAGGAGGTTATTGATACCTGTAGTTTATTGTTCTGTGCAGTGGATTTATTAGTATTGCTTGACTTATTCATCTTGGGAGTTGTTGACGGGAAAGGTCCTGCAGACTTTGCAATTGGCATCGTGTATGGCCTCTTGTTATCAGGAGGCCGGATATGTTTATGGATATTGTTACAGTCAATACAATGGTAGGCCTTTGTTATGATTGTTTGTAAGCAACTAAATGAGCATTAATGTAGAGTGTACGAGTGCTGCCAATAAGTCGTTGCGCCTTTAATTTGGCCTTCATTTACCTATGAACGGCATAGAACAGCTGGTATTCATTCCGTTTGATAACTCGTATTGAGATGCACATAGTTACTCGACCTCAAAATTTGCCATCGAAATAGTGAGAGTGTCCTCTCTTTCTTGTAGACACACTATAGGCCGGTAACTAAGAAAGGATACTCTTTGAATAAGAGAGGGTATCCTTTTGATATAACCGCGGCCAATAGTTTGTAAGATAACACGCGCCATTAGAAAAGTATGAGAGTATCATATTGTTTTGTTGGAGGTATGAAATTTTATGCATCCACATCGTCGATTGCTTATCGAACGGTCGGTATTAATGCTCAGTAGACACTCCTAGTAGGTCGTAGTGGCAAATACGCAGAAAGTAGCAGCGTCATAAATAAGATCAATGGTCTAGTGCTACAACCATAACATTACTGACGCATTCATCTCCTATCAAATAGCATCTACTACCCAGACTGATACATCTATTTATCAACAATATACATATATAACCGCAACATACTATGAGGACTTCCTCAAAAGCCAAGGGAGGCAACAATAATAACAACAGTCTGCAAATGATATCCAGTCGTAAACAACTAGCTGAACAAAAACGACGTAAAAAGCGTAAGGAGGCTACACTCAAGAAACAACAAGAGGTAGAAGCTCGTGCACGAGCAGACCATGAAGAGTATGAAAAGGAACGTCTCAAAGAGAAACAACTTATAGCCGAGCGTAAAGCGAAAGAGCTACGTGCCGTATTGATATCAGAACGACGATCCATTAAAGTAAAGTCCGAGGCGGTGAAGCGTGCAGAGATTGAAAAAATTGAGATGGAACGATTACAAAAGGAGCAGGCCATTGCTGAACAGAAACGACGGGAAGAGGATGCTAGACGATTGATTGATACAGAGGCATCATTAAAAATTGCACGACAAAAGAGAAAAGATACAGAAGAACAATTGAAACAACTTACAAATGATACATTGGTATATAAAACTTCATTATCTACTAAGAATAAGGAACTATCAAACAAGGTTACAACATTGGAAGCCAATAACAAAGTATTAACAGATGAAAAGAATGGTTTAGAAGAAAAGTTGAAATGGACAACAGCTCTACTATCAAAGTATGAGAAGGATGCTGCAGAGTTGGATATACTTCGACAAGAAAATTGTGCATTGAAGAAAGAAGTTGAACAACAAGATAAAGTAGAAGTCTTTAGCAGGGGGGCGTCGCCCGAAATAGTTACCCAACAACAAGTTGAGCAAGTAGTTGCCAAGGAAGAAGATGCTGTTGTAGTTACATCAAGTGGAGTAAGTGGTAAAGCTAGTTCATGGTATAACAAAATATTGATATGGAAGAAGGGTGGAGATTCGAAAAAGAATGGAAAAGATGATAAGATCAGCAAGGCTTCAGAAGATAATGTAACCGAAGCTACTGCCGAGGGTAGTATATTCAATGATGTGTTGGTAGGTTTGTCAGATATATTGAATTGCAAAGGTGGTAATTCACATTATGTACAAGATGAGTCGGTCTATTCTCCTCCTCGTACTGTCTCTCCAAGTTTGTGTGACGAGTCTGAAGATATGAGTGGACTGACGCCTGTTGTTGAGATATATGATTGAGTTTTATATCTCTACATTATTCCCCTCTTCTAGGCAATATATTCATGTCTATTGTATTGCAATGTAAAGTCTGTGTATAGGAATTAATATAATTGATAACCATTGAACTGTCTGAGATTGTTACTTAACTTGCCTTTGCATTATTATGATTGCTGAATAGCTTTACACATTTCTACATTGATTCCACTCATGCCATCCATCTGTTCTCCGTTGATTGTTTGAGATCCTAGTGAAATAAATGCTCCAAACACTGCTAACAAGCTAAGATATTCAACCGATCTAAAGAGTTGCAAAGATATTATATCTTTGTCATCTTGTGTATTGATTATTGAATCAGCTAAACCACTTCCAGTTACTATTCGTAGAAATACTGATAATCCTGCAATAACTAACACACCTAAATAGCAGCTCCTTTCAATGATATCGGGTAGTAGAGATGGCCCGCATCCAGTCTGAATCACTGACAACTCAGAATATATTGTACCGATTGATGCCAATAGGGCAGCAACTGACAGTGAATAAGTAAGTACAGAACGACCTTTGTTACTTATATTACCATCATTACCATTGTTATTACTTTTTAATATGATTCGGGTTGCTTTATGTACATATACAACATTGCTATTCTTTGATAAGAGTTGATGTATGATGTGTGGCATTTGTTTTGTGCACATCATTATATGTCGTCGGGCTAGGTAGAAGAAATCCATTGACAACAGTCGATACTGACAAACTTAATATTATCAATACATACAATATATATAAAATGCAAAGGCTGTTCATTGATCGAGGGTCATTAGCCTAAGCCTCCAATACATCAAGAATGATACTCTCGAGCACATCAACTTGTCCACGCATACCGTAACTCTCATAAAAGGATACCGCCATAAGTAAAAAGGATTTGCTCTTATCATTACGTCAGATTTCAATGTGGTACGCCGCCACCGTCAACTAGAGCAGGCCATGTTAGGTGTACAACAACATAAATACATTCCATATTGAGCTGAGTAATGTAGGTAGTTGAGGTAGGAGCCCGTTGATTGAAGAGTCAAACAAATGATGATGATAGAGACACATCACCCTCACATCTTTGTCTTTGTCTCAGCTACAATGGATCAGAACACCAGAGCCTACTCTAAATTGTGTCAATGAAAAGCAACCAGACGGATATTATATACATTCATAGCCAAAAAAAAGGAAGCATCAAAATCAAACAACAAGCAAACAAAACAAAACATGAAAATGCTATCATCGGTAGCTACTATCTTTGCAATATATTTGGCATTGGCAGCAAATGCTGAAGAAACAATCGTCAATGTTGAGACTGAATGGGATACTTTGGAAGAGGTATGTATTGTATTAATGTATTTCGGGCTCTCTGTTTATGTTCAATCATACAAACATATCTTGTGTATAAAGATTATGTCCACAAATCTCTTTCTCGTTTGTTCTGTTCTGTTCTGTTCTGTCTATTCTAACAATAATCAAATCACAACTATAACACTGAATTGTGTATGTGATATGTATGTACATTACAGGTTTTCTTGGGCGGATACGAAAATGTGTTCCCGATCAACTCAGCCAGTTCGAGTGAGATGCTAAAGATTTTGCCTGAAGAAGATTGGCTCAAATTTGGTCACTGCATGAAAGGTACCGAGAACAATCGCAACTGGGGTGTAGCTCCTGAACCTCCGAATCAATTTCTTCCGACGGAAGTTGCTGAGATTGATGCAGGAAAGTTGGCGAATTATGATGGATGTACCGATACATTTGATACTTTTGATGCAACAACTGGGACGGGGGAAAGAGCAAAGAATTCATCCTATTGTTGTACTTATAACGAAGTTAAAAGGGAAGCAGATGAGGTGCTTCGTGTCCTTAAGAAGTACAATGTCAAAGTTCGTCGTCCAACAGGGTTTAATGTGGCAAATCGAGAAGGCAATTATGGTGAAATGTTCACTAAGATGGGTGGGATGAATCAATTTAGTCGTGATGTTATGCAAGTTGTTGGTAATGTTATTTTCGAATTACAACCGGGAGCATCCAATCGCAAAGGAGAACTATTGAATTACTACGCACAGTTCGAAGATCTCCAAAAATCGGCTGGTGACAACGGATTGGCTCTTCTACAGATGCCCTACCGAGATTATACGAAGCAGAATACAGGTGGATATGGCCCTCCAAAGACCAAGTTCGACGTTACGTTATGTAACTTTCTCGAGACAATTGGCATTACAAATGCTGCTACTTATGATTGTATTGCAACGTACGACAAAAACGATTACGCGGTGCTTGAGGGGGGAGATGTGATGCTAATGGGAGATACCATTCTTGTTGGAACGAGTGAGAATAGAGCAATGGGTTCCTCTTTGAAGGGAGTCGAGTGGTTACAGAATGCGCTGAAGTTTCTTGGCATTGACAAGACAGTTGTAGCGGTACCAATGCATCCAAGGATTCTCCATCTCGATCTCGTAATGTCTTTACCCCGTCCTGGCCTAGCTATTGTAGCAGACGGGCCACTTCCAGGTGGTGGCCTGCCGTTTACAAATGGAGTACCGAAAGAGCTTGATCAATGGAAACAATTGCACGTCAGTGGGCTAGCCGGTATGTATATGGCAGCAAATTGTTTACCCATAAGTGAGGATGTACTCATGATGGTCAGTAACCAGTTCGCGCCGCCAGATGTCCAAAATGAAACAAACGTCTTGCATCAACAAGTCCGTGATGAAGGAATCACAGTCGAAGTTATGGACATGGGGTTTCACGGAATGTTTGGTGGTGCCCTCCGTTGTTCAACACATCCGATTCGTCGTCGTAGCAAAAATCTGAATCCAAGTACGAAGAGTAGTGGACACAAGATTGCAGTGGCAACTGGAGTTACTGTGATAGCAAGTGCCTATTTGATGCTCTAATCTATCTGGAGAATGTGAGAATAAGAGAGTGTGTGCAAGTCCTTAGCTTCAAGATCTATTTATATGCATGACAAGAGATATAAGAAAAGGCAATTAGTTTTAGTTTTAGTTTTAGCTTTATTTTTTGTATTAGGAGTGGGCTCGTGGTCCTCTCCTCACTCCGCCGCATTCGTTTACTACACAGGCCGTGCCCACGACCGCCGCAAGGCGGTGTGGGGTCGGTGTAGAACTACCGCATATCATCAGTACCTTCCTTTGCAAGACAATCACACATCCGAGTTTCATAGAGTCATCTGTCGTGTCTGCATACAAGGAATAGGAAAGGCAAGAACTAGATACTGACAATAACTTAGGCATACTCAATTCGGCACCTTCATGCTCTCCTTTGAAAAGCACTTCCTACGAACAATCAATCCAGAAACAGGCTGGTGCGCTCGACTCACAAGGAGGTGCTGCAGCTCAAACACCTATCTCCCACTCAATTTCTACCCTCAATGATCCATCGAGCTGACAACTTAACGTCGATATGTCGGTTCCATCCTCGGGGGAAGCCGTACATGGCCGCTTGGACATATCGACAGCCGACTCAAGTTTCACAATGAAGATAGTCACCAAGTGTTTTCAATCATGTTCATCAAACGGGTCAGGCATGAGAAGTTCTGTGAGGTGATGTATCCCTTCACAGTGAGTTCCGTCGCTAGATGCAACGGGAGAGAGTTCTCAAGTCTCCCAACTCCTCGCCGGGACAGGGAATGTGATCCACAGTCTACATCGAAATGTACCTGGGCTATCACTCTACCACTTCATCAATGTCCATACTCGCCCCCAGGTTGTGGGTTATGACTTTCACTCGACTAGCCTCTTTTAGTGCTCTTTGCCGACTCAGAGTACAGTGACAGCGCTCAACTCACAGGGAGAAGCAGCTCAAAGCCATACTCTTAGTGTCTCAGAGCCATCGTTTTATATATTGATATAGAATTATTAATATACTAAAGCTTGAAACTTGAAACTTCAACTAATCTTCCACTCTCGATGTGTGTTGTATAGGATACAGTCAGTTCTGTGTGGCTGCCATTGACTATCGTGCCACCTTTGCTGCCTTTTGGCTTAATGTGGTCCACAGTTGTCATGGTAGGGTATACATTTCCTTACCGAATGGATGATGGAGCCCATCTATTTGTTGCCAGCCCCGCTGGTACAGCCGAGTCGGGCCCAACTCGTACCATCATTCATACAAGTGGTAGTCTCATAAGGGTGGGAGACAAACTTCTAAGCTTGACTGACACACACGCTCAACATATCTTAAACTTGAACTTGAACAACTTGTTATCTGTTTAATAATTTATTAAATCGTAAAGTGACTCGTAAATGAAATGAATGGTTAGTAGCAACTGAATAGAATGAAATGTAGAGCAATGACAAAAGAGTGCACATCTTGTGTCATTTCTTGGTGTATAGTTGGTATTCAAACGAATGGAAGATATCAAGACTATGTGATATGAGCTGTGTATTAATATGAACCAACCTATCAGATCATGATACGAAAGCTGATTACTTTAGTTACTCGAGACACGATTGTCATATTACTATTCTGCCATCAACAACTCCACTTCTCAAGAATACCATCATGAATAAGGATACCCCTGGCTCATAGATGAGGCGATATACATAAAATCAACAACTCAATTATTGACGACTGTCAAGTCAAATGCAATGCGTAGGTTTTCTGACTTGACTGCAGCAGACTTTAGATGCTTCTCTTCAAAAGCGACAACATAACGAGAGTTGGCTGACGATTTCACTGTACCAAACTTCCCATTTAGATGAGCTGCCTTCTTCAGTCCATGGCACTCAACAATGGATCCTTTAAAGTAGAAAATATTCCTACTGTCAACTTTGATTATCTTTCCCTCTTCACTATCAATATCGATATCAATATCACCCTCATAACTATTTCTGCTCTCTTTCGTTGTCATCGGACCTTTTACAACACATGTACTACCCCCATCTTCATATCGTATCGCTCGGAAGTCTTGAACGTCCCCATCACTAGTTACCAACCTAACATACCTTTTCTTTTTACACTTTTCCAACTGGGCACCGATCTCTTTCGTTATATCATGGGCAGGGCCAAGAATACGGCGGCTACTTGCAGATATGTTTATTAACATTCGTTCAGCCTCAAGATCACGATTCACCAGAGAGAGGCCACTAGCAACCCTGAGACCCATTGATATTATTGTAACGTCATTCCCCCGACCCATTTTTACATGATCATCATACCGCTTCTTGGCATCTAGAATAGTGTCAATAAAAGGGATTTGTGTGCCTTTTATTTTGGATTCAAGCTCAGTTATAACTGGCTCACACATTTTTGATTCTTTTATCATTCCAATGGATATACTGACTTTATCCGCTCTTTTGAAGTACTGAAGAGCTTCTTTATCAGCCAATGTTGTTTCTTCCATCCTATTTAAAAATGCAAGTTGGTGGCATGCAAATATTTCCCTACGTCCTAGCAAATTGGGGCACTGATCCTTCCCCCCGTGCTTTGTATTTATACTCTCAATAAGAGAGAGCATTTTCTTTGCAACCTTTTTTGCAACTTTCCTCATATCCAAATTTTCTTCACAGTCCATTGCACGTATTGCCTGTATTTTCATCCTTAGAGCTTCCATTACCTGTATATTGTCAGTAAGAGGGTTCCCTGAGATGCCATCATTTGCAAAGAAGGTTAAAGCAGAATCCGCCAAGTCAATTGCAAATTCATGTTGATAAGCTTGCCCACAGTTCGGACAAATCTCCCATAAATTGATACATTTCATTAGGTCATCCAAACTCAGTTTGAATACAGAATTAATTTCTTTGATTTTCTTCTCGGCGTATTTGGTGATGCATGACATATGTACAAATCCAGCATTCCCTCGACATGAGCAATCCCTTCTCGGAGGTCCTCCTTCATTCGGTTCTTCGTCTAAGCAAATCCAGCAGGGTGAGGTAACATCATTGATACTTGTTTTAGGTAAGGTAATACTATCTTTTTCATTGATATTTGGCGTTGGTGGAGTAATACTATCTTTTTCATCATTTATATTTGTTTTAGGAGGCGTTGAGGGTACCGACTGCACTTCCCTACCAGCTTTGATGCAGTCGGTGCACCTTCTCTCATGTTGCTTTAACTTCCATTGCTTTTTGCTAAAGCTCGATTGTTGCAATTCTTTGCAGCAGGCAGCGCATACTTTCATGTTTATATATTGGGGGTAGTATGAAGGAGGCGTACCTATTGTTTTGTTGACATACGCCGGTCTTAAGCACCCGCAATACAACAGAATACAACAATAATAAAAAAATTGGGAGTCTTTATTGTAACTGTAAATTATGAGAGTCTGCTGTCTGCTAATAAAAGCTTACAGGTAGGTACTATTCTATGTAATACGATAGCTGATGATTGTTTGTTTGATGCAGCTCATCCAGGGATCATTATCATCATAATATAGCAATAGAGTGATATAGTTTGGGTACTTCTATTATTGAGTAAAAGTGCACATGATAATATCAATACATCACAAAAAACATATCACAGTTCATGCACCATCAAACAAAAGAGTAGGAGCAACATGATACAGCAGGTTTGTCACCAGATCAATAAAAGAAAAGGGAGAATAAAACAACGGAGATGTATCAGTTCATTTGCCTCAGTAGTTATAGCGGTTGCAACGCTGTTAGTTTCCGCCTCAGCCCAAGTGATATTTGCAATGACAACTCATAATATTATACATCTCCCTATTTCAAACAATAGAAGAAGTCGGAGAAAACCAGGTACCACCATACTGAATCAATCAATAGAACTCCTGAATACAATTAATCAATGTCGCGGGGGTAGTAGCACAGAAGTTCAATCATCAACCTCTACGATACAACAGCAAAAAGAGCAATCTGATGGACCAATACAACAGCTGAATCCATCTGTTGCAACCGATGATGGAGTTGGATTAGATATATCAAACATTGTTAGAAAGGTACGAACAAGAACAAAACGAAGTAAACTTATACCACCACAAGTTAATGATAATGAAGAGTATCAGACAATAGAAAAACAAAGACCATCAATATCAAGTTATAGACCCAAAATAGTTATAGATTTTGATACACAAGCAGTGGGAAGTAGTATATATCAACAGCAACAGGGTATTCGATATAGAATAAGAAGTAGGATTGGCAATGATGACATACGATTATCGTCATCGAGTATAAATCAAGGGCCTGCATTAACTATATCATTATCTCCTCCTTCTTCTTCAACACAATATAATTCTGAGATCAGCAACACTATTATCACAAACAACAACAGTGTCAATTCCAATGAGCAAAGTACTACAATATTAGAGAATCTATTTATACCAACTCAAATCATATTACAGACAATAGCATTACTTCCGCCATTACTACTCTCACGTCGTGTACTAAACTCAACATGGATAGCAATAGTAGATTATGTTCGAGGACGGACATTTCGACAAACATTTACAAGTTTAGAACGTGCCTACTTGCGATATTATGAATTCCCGGCAGTTATACGATCGACTGCACGGTTGGTTAGTCAAATTGGTATATTGTTAGGATTGAATTGGTTAGTTCGATGGTGGATGATATTAGTAATGAGTACAAGTGATGTTGGTCCAGCAGTGTTGGGAGTAACTGGTATTGACATAGGTTTGGTTGGAACTGCAACAAAGCCTGATTGGGATGGTGAGGATCCATTTGCACTCTTTGGACCTGGTTGGAATGTTGGTCTTCCATGTCAACAAAGAGGTAAAGGCATGGCTTGGTTATGTGGCTTTCTTTGGATTGGATTGGTGGTTGGGATTGGTCATATGTCTGCAATGGCATTATCAGTTTGGGGTGGTCCACTTCGACTACAGGCATCTGTTCAACATGCCGAGAATCCAAAGCATGTCCTACGAAGAATCATCCTTCACCCGATTAATTGGTTTAAAGAATTAGACGAATGGAAACACTTATCTGCACTAAAGAACAAACGAAGAGCAGATAGGAATCACCAAAGTGAAGTAGGTGATCGTACATTCAACCCCGACCCACTTCTATTTCCAGCAACATGGTTACCACTGCGATGGCTTCAAATCTTTGCAATTACCAAAGCATTCTCAACAGATCCACTGCAATATCGATGGTGTTCACCTGATAATGATAAGGTGGTTGTTATTCCTCGACTTATGAAACAATACTTGGTACAATTGGCATTAGGAGATGAATGGCAACGTGTCTTTTTAGGTGAGAGACGTGTTGGATTAGGTATACTAGTGGTATTGAGCTACTTTGTATCCTTGATATGGATGGTATGCACGACTTTTACTCTGGATGGTGGAGCCGCTGCCATGCTCATACCGTCAGTTTTGGCAGTCATTATCTCTGGACTCTTCAACATTATGATATTTTGGAACAGACTAGGAACAAAAGAGCAAAAGAAGGCGTTGAATGCATTTGAATTAGCTTAATTCATCTCTACTTGTTCTTGTCATCCTTTTATGAATGACTCATTTTAGTCTTCGTATATCCAATCAAATGTTATACCTTGTAACACTCATTTAAAACCATGAGTATTAACTTTCCCAATCGGTTTCTTCTTCTCTTCTAATGCTTGTTCTTGTCCCCTTGTTACCTCCTCTACTACCTCCTCTTCATCATCATCATTCTTATTCCCTTTTCCAACCTTCTTACCACAACAACACAAATCACAAATAGTACGTAATCCGACATGTGATATTGTAGCATGTCCTACATTCCGTTCTCTAACTACTGGTGTTTTAATCCGTTTGGTCACGGTACGTTTACACTGTGAGCCGTCTGGGAATGTTTCTACATAAGTTGTTTGGATGACACGTGTACCATCGTCGAGTACATCTTCTTTTGATGCTGCTTGTGTTTGTGATACGCCCTCGGCTGGTAGTGGTGGATTTTGTACTGCTTCTGATGCCATTTAGTAGATTATGGTAATGTTATTAGTTTGTGGTGTATTAGTATGATGAGTGTATACTTTGATATCTTTTTTTTTGTGATATGTGCGTTAGCTTTTTTAGATGATGCAGTATTCTTCGTAGGACTTCCTTTTGGATAGGATAGAGTTGCAATTGCCAATATTAAATTGCCTATCAATATCAAAGTTTGATTATTATACTACTTATCGATTCCTTGTTGGCCTTCCTTGTGATGTATCGTATCTTATGAGCTTTTATGTTGAGTTAGACGATTATGTATTATGATAACTGAGTCACTGCTTCCTGAATTACACTAGCCACAAAGTAGTTGACCCCCACTGCCCCAACGGTTGCCATTAAGTCACTGTCATAAGATCCCACCAATTGAAATGCTGTAGGACGATTGTGTGGATCGAATTGCAATTTAGTATTATTGAACTCTATCTAGAGTGCAGTATATCATTATATCAAGTTGATGCATTCACTTATTGATTTGCATTGCAAAACAACAAGAACACAAAACAATAGGATTCGGTATCCAAAAAAATGACATAAAGCGGCATGTACTAAATCGTATTGCTATGATCGGAATATACAATAGCTGTAGATTGTGTAACTAAACGAGTATACAACATGAGCAAGGGAGGCGGCAACAATCAGCAACAACAACCAAAACGTCGTACCAAATCATCCACAACAAAATTCACCATACCCACCTCAAAAATACAATGTCAAATCCTCTTAAACAGACTAACAATAAAATTCTTCAATTGTGCATTCTACATTGCCGATAAGGCAATGTACATATTAGGTCCAATATTAATATGTCTAGCTAGTGGTATAATTAGTGGATTAACATATGTATATTTTTATATTATATTACCAATGTTATGTGGTGTAAATTGGATATATACTAGAAGTGATTATGATATGTATTGGAAGGAACGTGGCTATACTGTTACGAGGCCTAGTTTAAATGGTGAAGATGAGAAGATATCAAAGTTTACAACAATATTAATATCATTATCAACACCAATCGGTATATTCAACACACTAATAGTTACATTCTTCCTATCAAACATATTATACAATTATTATAAATGTGTCACAACATCTAATTCAGGTTCAAATTATGATACAGTAGTACGTGAATTAGCAAATGTAACAAATTTCAATTATCCAGAAACTAATGAGGAGTTAATACAATGTAAGAAAGATCAAGAGAAGAAGATATATGAACGTATGCAAAGGAAACGGAATGAGTTAATGGCTGCTAGGGGTACTCCTATTAGACCTGGCGAGCCGTCAAACTCTGCTATTGCAAATGGGGACGAGGAATCACAGCAAGTATCTTCTCAATCTACACCACTCATGGCAGCAACATCCACTTTAGCAACAACTAATAATAAGAAGAAAGAGCCACCCAAGCCATTACCAAGAATACATAATTGGCAACTATTATCACCAACCGAATGGTCCTACTGCCGCTACTCACATCAACCAAAGCCACCCCGATCACACTACGATCATGTTACCAAGTCATTAATACTCAATATGGATCACTATTGTCCATGGATGTTCAACGAAAGTCCGCGTTAGTATTGTTTTATCATGTGAATGTTTGTGCTCAATACCTAGTCTTGGTGATTTGACTACTTCATTTGACCTACATTTGCCTTTGTTTAACTGCCTTTGCAAGTCTCATGTACTAATGCAAGTTTCTATCATCTCTCATCCACTTCATAAACTGTGATAACGCGCATCTTCCAGTGTATAGGATACTTCAATTATAGATATTTCTTCAATTTTTTATGGTTTGTCGTTGTTGCGTTATTCTATGGTGCGATTATTTGTTATAAACCATTTATGTTATTGGGTACAAAAGAGTATAGAGATCAAGTTAAGGCAAGTGGTGGATATACTAATCAATTGAATGTATATCGGAATGGTAAACAGCTGTTAGTGAAACATATACAATCAAATTCGTATATACCAATACCATCGGAGAAAACATCTATAGCATTAGGTTTCATGTTGTGCTTATGTTTGGCATTGGCTGTAATGTGTTTGGGAATATTTCATTTATACCTGTTGACGAGTGCACAATCAACCATTGAATTTCACGGTAACATGTCTAAACGCAAGAGAAAGGGATGGAAGAATCCATATTCAGCTGGTAGTTGGAAGAAGAACTTTGAGTTGGTTTATGGTACACGATATTGGTACCTTCAGAAGAATAAATGCAGTTGTTGTACGGAGGATGAAAATGGTATGAGTAGAGAAGAGGATGAGGATGATGAAAAGTATAGCTATCGCGGTATATTGGGTATACTATTGGCAATGATGCCAAGTAATCGTGAACCAGAATTCTTACCATTGCCAATCAATGGCAAGCTAGTACGACGAAAGAACAGAAATGCTAGTAATGTCGACTCGAAGAAGATAGATCTGGAAATGGGAACAGTCTCAACAAATGGATCTACCTCAGATCAAGAGAGTGAAGAGTTTATCATGCAATCATCAAAAGATACCAATGGACTTGTAGGCAGGGCGAGTCGATCGGTCAAGTAAACCCACTTATCTCCTACCCATCAGGAATGTAATATAGTACTACTTTAGTCTATTACTCTTTTGCTTTTTATCCTTCTTGTCTTTCTTCTTCTTTGCCTTCTTCTCCTCCATTTCAACTTGACTACTCTCCAACTCATTAAGTCGATCGAGGATGGGTTTCAGTTCATCAAAACGAGATTGGGCGAGGTGAAACCCTTCACGTTTGAGCTCCTTACTTGACATGGCATCTCCTTTATCAGCGGCAATTGAGTTCATTGCCTCAACAGTCCAATGTTCAGATGTTCTGGCATAGAAATCAGCAACCGATTCTCCCATCTGAGGTGTTCTCATTTCATTATCAACACCAAGCTTGTCCTTTAAATCTGATATCTCATGTTTCATGCTCTTCTTGGCAGCCTTCTTGGCCGCTTTCTTAGCAGCCTTTCGAGCCTCTTCACTCTCATACTTTTCATTGCCATCATCTACATTATCGTCTTCTAGAATTGGCTCAAATTCGGTAGCAATGTCATCATCGTCGTCGTCGTCAGTATCGTCAGCATCACCTCCCTGATCAGATGATGATATATAACTATCATTATCACTATCAATACCTTTCCAAACTTGTCTATGCATCTGTCCAGGGAAGATACACGTCCATTTGTCACGCTTATTCAAGTCGATAGACCAGCAATCATCAAGAGTAACCTCACGATCTCCAACCTCTAGTACACCACCATAAATGTATAAGGTGTTGTTTTGAATGACTGTTGCACAGTTGATTCTAGGTAGTGGTGTCCGACGAGCTACCGCTGTTGGAAGTCCCTTGTCATCTACCTTCATTACCGATGAGGCAGCTATTCTTTGATCAGTTGGTTCATCAGGCTTTGTTGGCAAAGTCTCACGCTCGTTATTTGACTGTTCATCTTTTGTAGTAGTATTCTCGATGCTTGATACATCTGCAGTATCGGACTTGGTGGCTGATGTCACCTCATCTTCCTCCTCTTTTGATGTGTCAGTATTAGCAGCACCACCTTCATTTTCTTCGTCATCTTCAATCTTTTCATAGACAACATTCCCATCTCCGTCGATGAATGCAAACATGTCATGACGAAGCTGGTCGAGATCATACCCACTTGATTTGGCCTCTTCGTTCTTGGCAGCTAACAGCGCTGCTTCTTCTTCCGAGTCGGTATCTCTACCTTCCTCATCATTAACCATATCGTTTACAACTTCTTCAGCTCCACCCTTTTTCTTCTTGCGTCGTCTACCACCACCAGCACTCACTTTCTTCAATCTCATGGCAAACCATCTTCTCCTCTCCATATCTAACGCAAACAAATCATCATAAAATACCGAACTCAACTTGTGATGATCACCTTCATTATCCAACACTCCTCCAAAGACTAGCATTTTATTCTTATGTAATACCGCCGAAGTACCCGCACGTGCAGAGGGATATTCACCCTTTCTCGATATACGTTCCCATGATGGAGGAGAAGAGCCATTCAATGGTCCGCCTTTGCTAGCATTGACCAGTGGCTTAAGGGGTAGCATCCAACAATCGATATGCATGATCCCCTCTGACTTGCTAGCACCTGGTGCATTTGCATTCTTCACTTTGCTATATCCACCATATATGACTAATGCCTCGGTAGGAGCAGTGCATAATGACATGTTACATGCACTTCTTGGCGGTGGCTGCCTTGCCAACTTTCCATACTTTAATTCCGTCCAAGTTAAACTTTGAAAGTCAAATATATGCACATCATTAAACCATCGTGTTTCACTCCTCAATGCCTCATGAAATCCACCAAATATAATCATATAATGTCTCCATGTCACAGCTCTATGTCCCGATCTTGCCGGTGGAATTGATCCACCAACTGATTTAACTTCCTCCCATGTATTTGTTTTTATATTAAACTTCCATAAATCTTTATAATGATGATACTTATCGGCAGTGGCGCATTCCCCACCGAAGATGTAAATGTGATCGTTGTGGTATATTGCTGAGTGTGCACAACGGGGTGGAGGGTGGGGTTGGGGAGTTAATATACGTGTCCATTGGCCAACTTTATCATTTTCTGTTGTTGAAGTTTTATCTGCAATTGTATCATCAGCATTATCATTAGTAGATTGCTTATAGTCGGGATCCCAACGCAACATTTCATCAAAAACTAAATTCTCAGCCCCATCATAGTACTCTCCACCAAACTTTAGATATGGAGTTGCAATTCACAAAGAACAAAGTATGTGAGCACATTAACCTTTTCTCATCTACCTGACTCAATATATTACATATACAACACCACTTCTTTTGTACTCACCATATAAAACATACCATTCGTAGGACATAACGTCCAAGTAAAGTTACCTCTTGGTGGGTTTGGAAATGGAGTATCAATAACTTCTACTTCAGACGTTGACAATTCCTTTGTTTGACTTCTATATTCATTCAGTATTGAATCTATATCATTATCTCCACCACTTTGTTTATTACCCTTCTTTTTACTACTACTACTGCGTTTACTACCATCATTGACATCATCATCATTCAAACTAATGGCATTGATTCGATCTTGTTCTTTTTGTATCCGTTTCAATGCTGCCTTGTCAGCCTTGGCTTCCTTCTTTGCTGCTAGGGCAGCTTTTTTCAGTGGATCTTTATTTGCCTTCTTCTTCTTATCTTTCTTACCTCCCATGATTGATTATTGATATATTGATTGATGGGTTAATTGTTTGAGTTGAAGCTTCTTAATGAATCTTAAGATAGCTCAATTAATAGAACGACCCGTCATCAGCCGTCATCTCCAATCGGACTAGTGTTAAAAACTGATCTATTGACAATATTGGTGGTATACGACACTTATTAGCGCCACAATACAATAGTTTATGATGGTTGCTATGATTGAAGTCATAAAATATCGCCGCCTCAAACTATTTGTTTGATCTCATATATACCGTATACCTCACAATATTACATAAACTTTTCCATTATATAGATTTATCGACTTCATACAGTGGCAATAGACATCCTTATCTGTAGTATGATTGTATCAATTGGTGGTGAATTATGACGATTTAATGAAGGATACGGACAGACCATTTTAATGATGAGAGTTGTAAATTGTAAGATATTTGGTTGTGTTACATCATCAGTTTGGGCGGCTAAATAATGGTTGCATCCTTCTCTACCTCGATGAGGATATTAACTCGTTTGCAACAAACGAGAAGATATCGATATAATTTGCTACCTTTATCATCAAGCACATCATGGTCTAATAATCGACATTACTTTTCATCATCAACAAAACAATCAAGTGATGATCTGCAAAACAAAAAGAAGGTAGATCAATCAAGTAGTATTAGGAAGCTAGTTGCAAATGATGGACTTACTTTATCACACTTTATTGCAGGATCCACTACCACTAATACTAAATTGCAATCCTCGGGACATGATACTACCAGTTTATCTTCGGATATACCACAAGCTGTAGAAATAGGTACCGAATTTGATGATATTGAGTTGGAATCAATGATAACTGATGCTTTATCTTCCTCTACCATTGGTAATGACTCATCATCATCAACCAACAATAATCCATTAGATAGACTAGGACATCAAATGATCAACAATGAAGAAGAGAACGGAAATAACAGCTTGCATACACTCAAGTTTCATCTTAAAACTTATGGTTGTCAAATGAATGTTAATGATACAGATATTGTTCGATCCATCTTATTGAACAATCATCTTAATCAAAATGGAGTTAGCTCTTCTGATGATGTATCTACAAAATCTACTAATGAAACACAACCAGCAGTACCACTACGCTTCATTGAAACAAATGATGAAATACAAGCCGATGTACTACTAACCAACACCTGTGCCATACGTGAGAACGCTGAACAAAAGGTATGGAATCGATTACGTGAATTACGATCTCATGATAGGAATTATCCATTATCATCTGATACTACTACTACAAATAATAGATTGGTAGAAGATTTGTCAACAATAACAAAAGAATTAAGGAAACAACGTCAATTGCAAAAGAAGCATAATAAGAATCAAAAGAAGGATACTAACAATATTAATAAGAAGAAGCGCATTATTGGAGTCTTGGGTTGTATGGCGGAACGTCTCAAGGAGGACATGTTTAAAGATGGCACTGCTGATGTTGTTGTTGGTCCGGATGCTTATAGGGATTTGCCTCGGTTGATATCGGTTTTATCTGCACCATCTGTAAACCCCAAGACTTCAGATGAGGATGGTAAACACAATACGATACCAACAGAACGGGCAGTGAATGTACAATTATCACTAGACGAGACATATGCAAGTATCACACCAATCCGTTCCAATCCCAACGATGTATCGGCATTTGTATCAATTATGAGGGGATGTAATAATATGTGTTCCTATTGTGTAGTACCCTTCACACGAGGTAGAGAACGTAGTCGTGAAATGGAGAGTGTCATCGAAGAAACAAAACGATTGGTAGAGGAAGAGGGGATTAAAGAAGTTATATTGTTAGGACAGAATGTGAACAGTTATCATGATAAGCAAGGTGAAAACAAGAAGAAGAGGGGAAAGGCAAACAATGTTGAAGATCATAACACCTATCAGACATCTAACGATGGATTTACCAACATGTTTAGATTACGACATGGAAATGGGTATAGATTTGCTGACCTTCTCGAGGCTGTGTCAGACATATCACCGGAGCTTCGTGTTAGATTTACTTCACCTCATCCGAAAGATTATCCACCACCATTGTTGAGCTTGATGGCAGAACGGCCGAATATATGTAACCATTTGCACATGCCAGCACAATCAGGTTCGTCCTCAGTGCTTGATAGAATGAGAAGAGGGTATACAAGGAGAGCATACCTCGAACTCATTCATGATGTTAGGGATCTGATACCTGATTATGTAGCCATCTCGTCAGACTTCATTGCTGGATTTTGCGGTGAGACCGAAGAAGAGCATAATGATACTCTAACACTTATGAAGGAAGTACAGTACGAACAGGCCTTCATGTTTGCTTATAGTATGAGAGCAAAGACCCATGCTCATCGAAAGTTTGAAGATGATATATCTGCGGAAGTCAAGAACCGTCGACTGAATGAAATCATCGACTGCTTTAGACATAATGTCCAACTTCGAAATACCGAAGTGGAAACTGGAAAGCTAAGACTGGTGCTTGTCGAGGGTGAAAGTAAGAAATCCACTGCTGAGAATAGACAATTATCAGGAAGAACCGATCAAAATAAGCGAGTGGTCTTTGCAAGTGATGCTTGTTTAATGGAAGAGGAGGTTAATCCATACATTAGACACCTTTTATCAAGAGACAATAGTGTAAGTATGGAGCCACTGCTTGAAGATCTCTTTTCAAACGAGACAAAGAGACCAACCAAGGTAGGATTAGAACGTGGCGATTATGCAGTGGTACAAATTAATGAAGTCCGTGGTCATACCTTAAAAGGCAAAGCCTTGTGGAGATGTTCTATTCAAGGCTTTGAGCAACTGAGGGGACACCAACCGGCTTGCTGGTAAAAACCACCTCAGCTTAAAGAAGAAGTAAAGTACAAGTAATATCATACACTATTGCTTTATTCTTTCATTCAATGCAACTTCCAACACATTCAAGTATAGTTTCATATCGTCTGCTCCTACACCTAGTATTATTCTCACCGTATCATACAAGAAGAATTGTAGACTGACAAGTAAAGAATAAAAGATCATCCTCAAGCCCATACCTTTTGCAAAGGCTGACATTCCCGCTCGCTCCTTCAGTATGTCAACTGCTTCCCATGTTGTCATGTCAGTCTTTGATTTCTTCAGCTCACTAACCACAACATCGGCAGGATTACTAACAATCGTCGCGGCAATTCCTCCAAGGGTACCTCCCACAAGAGAAACAAGAAGGGATAGACGAATATCCTCTTGTGCCACCGGAAACTGTTCGTATAGATACTCAGTTGATGTATCAAATACCAAGAACTTGAAAACATTAAACGGTATCTCCTTTGCCCACCATACAGGAACTGCACTAAACAGTGAAAGGACTCCTTCTTCCTCGACCATTCTTGAAACGACTCCAAATATGTTTGGGGCATAATCTGGTTGACTGACTGTTCTAATACGAACCGCATCAAACGGAGCCAGTAGAAAGCAACAGAAGAAAGCGGCAGTTGCTGCACCTGCCACAATCAAAGGTATCTCCAATGAAGAGATAACATTGGGTGCATTGATTTCGGATACTTTCAGAACACTTACGACCAGCGATGAGTAGTATCTTCTAAAGAATTCACTAAGAAAGAAACCAAATGCTCCCGAGAAGAAGAAACCGACAAATGTAGGCTCCCATCCATCAAAGAAGGTGCCCAGTCCTTCCTCGTCTGCTACTTTTTTGAATGTGGTAATCATCCCTCCGTCGTACTTATCTGGCTGCGTTTGTACTTTTGTCTTGACTACATCAATCGGAGTCAAAGAGAAGTGAGCAATAGATGAACACACAGCTCCCGAGGCCATAAATCTTAATACTTTGGATGTATCCAACTTCTTCTCACGTTCAATTGGTGATCGTCCTCTGAACCCAAAGACTGGATTGACAGCTTTGAATTGTTGTCCTTCCAGGCTACCATCTAATATTTCATCCATATTATTCAAGGAGGACGAACGAGAGAGTACATATCTACCCAGTGCATCATTATACTGCACACCAAACCCAGAAGGTAATAAGGCAAGCAATTGAGTCGATGTCGGGCCTGGAAGATGCGCGTTATCACATTTACGAAGATGAAAGAGAGATAATAGAAACTCGAGTTAGTGTACAGCTTGCAAGAACAAACAAATGAAGATACATACAGGCCAAATGAAGCACTCCGATCTCAAATACTTCATATTGAACACTTGACTTCGCATGATAAAAGAATACTAACGCGGACTTTCCTGAAATCCACTGAGACGTATCAACATTACTTAGTGATGATCGAATGGCTGAGGCATTGTCAGGACCAATGAAGCTTTCATAACTTGTACTCTTCCCTCTTGGATATGAGATAGCGAATGCTGATCGACTACCGCCGGTGCCTTTAGCACCCCCAGGCGGAGGATCAATCTCAATGTTAATTGCACGTTCGGCCGCATACCCAGTCCCTTTGGATGTGATATTGATACCAGCCACTTCATATTCTAATACAGCCTTTGCGGTGGCTGTCACACCATCCACCGCATCACCATCAGGCGGGGATATAGTAACAGTGATATCACTTGATGATGTATATCCTTTCCCAGGATTGATGAGTTCAATCTTTTCAACTGTACCCTTCTGTTTCTTCTTGCCAAGTATTGCATTAGCAGAGGCTGGTAAACTTTCTCCCTCGGGATAACTGATTGTGACCTGTGGTGGTGATACATATCCTCTCCCTCCTTGTGTCAACTCAATCTTTAATATTCGTCCACTCTCTTTCATCATAGCAACACCTTTAGCAATATCAGCATCAAAGTCTGTCCCCATTGTTGGTGGGTCTGGAAAGACTACATTGGGTGTAGTATATCCTGGCGGTGGATACCCAGCCCCACTATCCATCATTTCAATTGTTTCTATACATGCATCATCATCTGCCGCCAAGATTTGTGTTATACAATCTACTGGTTGATCTTTCGTTATTAATGAGAATAGTAATGCTATTTGTCGGAGTGCCTCTTTCGATTTGCGTGCTTTACGCTTTGCTTGATTGTATTCTAAACTTGAGTCTGTTGTACTGGTTGATGATGTTATTGTTGAACTATCAGTACTGTTTGAACTAGCTGGTCCATATCGTTTTACCAATGAATCAATCAATCTTGCCGAACCATCTGTATCTTCAAAATCAATTAATCCAACTTCAACACTGGCCGCAAATTGTCCAAATTGTTGTAATCGTATACTTTCAACTTCTTCCTTTGTACTTTTGGGTGGTATTGCTTGGGCCTGTGTATACCAAAATTGTTGACACTCGTCATCAAATACTAATAAAAATCGTGATAGGTATGTTATAAATGATAAGGGGTAGGTACGTTCTGGTTCAGATAGTGTTACTCCACTGCGTTTGTTGATTGGAGATTGCATGTAGTTTACCTTTTCTGTTAGTTTTGGTAATGCATTGGATGGTTGAGCTGCTGTTGTTATTGCAGATGCTATTAATATACTTGCTGCAAGGAATTGTCTTCTTTGTATTGTACATGAATCTTCTTCTCTTCTTTCTAGTTGTGTATTGATGTTATCCGTTATATGTTGCAATGGATTCAGATCAAAATCTTTCTGATCTTTTGGATTAGCATCAATGTTGCTATCCGCTATACCCTCCAAAAGAAGATGTGGATCAAAATCCCTCTGATCTTTTGAATTGCTACTATTAAGTATAGTATTATATCGTCTTGAGTATGATTGAGAAGGACCCAGTTGTTGTCTACTCCTCCAACTCCGATTAACATAGACATTATTTTGCAAGATACCACTTGTAACAAACCCAAGTCTTCTCGCTCCGACGACTTCCGCCAGGCCACCGGAACACACTAATAGCACTATTGCAATCAAACTACTGTGCATATCGAGAGCTGCTTTACTTTTAGATTAGCCAGGGCGTATGCTGGCTGGCGTACAAAAGTTGCAAGATGCCATCATCAATCATCGCAAAAAGATTCGAAAAATTATGAGAGTTGATGCGGTATCCTTCAAAGATTGCAAATGACACATGAATTGCTCAATGAGTCCCATTTGGGTCCCGGAAAATGGCTAACTTATACTTTAACCATAGCTTACGGAAAATAAAAACTCAAAAAAGTGACCGGCCATTACCATCCAGTACTAAGTCCTGTGTGGTAATGGCCGGCCACTTTTCCCATTTTTTCATTTTTGCGACCTGTGGTGGTTAAAGTATAAGTTGGCATTTTTCACTTTGTTATAATTGGGAGTCTTTTGGATACCTAAGCAATTCATGTGTGCACAAACAGAGATAAGAGCTTTGATGCAAGCAGACAACAGTAGCCAGTATAAATCTAAACCATAACTAATACGCGGTGTTGGCAGTTAACAGTGATTTGTATCGTTTGGTAAAGCGGTAGAGCTCGAGAAAGTCAGCTCTTCTATACATACCCCCGATAAATTATTTAGACCCATGACGCGATGTTGGCAGCTGCGGTAATATTGATAATATCAATACCTACTACTACATTCTCCTTCACAACAAGATCAACAATATCAAAGATAAACATAGTATTGTCAGCTAAACAAGATAGTAGTAGCGGCAGTGCTCTAGGAAAAGCATACAATGATGACGCATTATTCAACTTTCACATGATGACACAACAACAAAAGATACGAGATTATACAGCTAGTGATTGTTATATCGATACTAAGAGTCTATGGAACCTGGCATGGCACGATTCGTTCGTTCGGAATGGCTTGTCGGATTTTGTTCCTCCATTGACTAATGATTTGGTTGTTGGAGAATCAAGTAATGAAGAAGTGTCAATTGACACTCAAGTCGGTAGAGGAGCATTACCAGAACAGCAAACACAAGATAGTTCGTGTTCTTTTCTAGCAGCAGTATTCGATGATGATAACAATAGAAATGAGGACGGGTATAGAAATAGAATAAGTTCAAGTGGTGGGGAAAGTAGCACTGCTTTAGACTTTGTTACATATGATTGCATTATGGATAAAGGATTGCTTGGTGATTTGCTTTCAAGAGGTGATCATGAGCTTGATGATGATAGAGGAAGTGCTGATAAGTACAATAAAGAAGAAGTGGGAAGACTACTATGGGAGGCAACAAAACGGATTAAAGATATGGGAATCTATACAATGAGTACACCACCATTGTCTGAATCGACTAAACAATACCTAACTGAACTCGGGGGTATTTTAGGACTTCAGTGGGTGTTTGATTTAGATGGTATAAGCGATGACAATCTCTCTGTTAGTGTTGCACGATATAGTGAATGCTTAAAGGATGAATATGAGTTTCCGCAAGGCTGGCAGTCCTTTAGCAAACTAGCTAAAAATATCAAGAAATGAGTTATTATCTTAAGGTTAAGCATATATGATCTATTACCGGCATCTCTCTCATTGCTCAGCTGTCCCTCAGATTTCATCGGTACCAGTTGTTCTATTAATCTCCTCTTCAGTATTACCTTGAGTACTTTTCTTCATTACCTCCTCTGATAATTCAAAGTTATGTTTTGCAGTCATCCATAAGAATTGATTAGGGACCAAGATATACAAGACGAGACTCAATGTCACGAATCCTAGGAATGTTGAGAACCCAGCCTTTAAGCAATCCAACATGGGGTATTCTCCATCTCGTACTCCCACAATAGCTGAAAGCCAATTGTCTGAAAATGTACCATCTACAGTTCCAACAAAGAAAGCTGCCGAGCCAAAGACACCCAAGGCAAAGATATTTCTTGCAGTACATGAACATTATCATCCCAGACCTTTCTTCGAATGAACATGAAGATGCCTATTGAGTAACCAATAAAGAAAATTGTACCACAGCAGACACCAACAAAGGCCATTGCAGTATGGAACGATAATTGCAATTCTTCACTAGCAACATTGACTAAAGGTTGCCAAGCAAATCCTGAAATGAATGCACCGCAACATACTGCAGCAGAATCCCTTAATGCACCATTGTGTCCGGGATAGTTGGAGGGTGGAAACATAAGTCTAACTATTCGTTTCTTATTACTATTGGTATGTTTCATTAATATTGATTCCAACTTGAGGCGTATCATATTTCCAAGGAAGACACCGAATCCGTCGCCTATACCGGTAACTAATGCATATATCCAAGAGTCTGAGGATACAACTTGGTTACTACCATAGTAACAAATGAATGCAAAACCTTGCCACATGAAACCACCTATAAAGATTTTAGTAATGGCTGTGCCGAATATTTCTCTGAGTGCTGGAAAGGTACCATATATAATAATTTGGTTTTACAATACGAAGTTTGTGATGGTTTTGATTTTTTGTTGTTATTATTATTGTCACTAATGCTGATATCTCTGCTGATATTAATATTATCATCATATTCATCTCCTTTTATAACACCGCTATCTTCATGACTGTCACTCATCTCTAGTACCGCCGTCTTAAGTATTCTTATGGTATGTTTGATGAGAAAAACATTATTTTGCTCATATCGAATATAAAGTTTATTTTACTAATAAGTCGCCGCCGCCGGACAACTGCCATACAAAGAATAGCGGCATTAATATCAGTCTAATGATCACTATAACCAGTCCAAACCATTCTATGTATACTCTCGATCAAGCGGCACGCATATGTGCTCTGCAAGATTCGGGGGATACCTATTTTAGCGCGATACCACGACGTAAAAGGTATCTTATCGCCAACTTTCTCCGATAAATCCCTTTCGAAGTTAGGTGTAGTTAACTGCAGTTAACTGCGTGCTAACTGCAGTTAATTGCATGCTAACTGCGGAGTT
>Ga0214477_100454_pt1 | contig 28560 bp, 24 predicted proteins | sample M1_20Mar14CPVII9_FD_165058 | JGI IMG/M metagenome (GOLD analysis project Ga0214477, IMG submission 165058) | Marine eukaryotic communities from Monterey Bay, California, United States - M1_20Mar14CPVII9sort6BwellC16 | ecosystem: Environmental > Aquatic > Marine > Unclassified | place: USA... | reverse complement strand
AGCGTAGCGGTCTCTATCGATTTGTTACCGTTTGACAAGCCTTCTATCCAAGCCCTCATTGCCTCGGGAACTGGACCCGATGGACGTCTCGAGGCTAGGAAGTTACGGAAGAAACGCCGAAGGATTGTACAAAGTTTGGCAGTTGTACTTATATCGGTCTTGGTTGCTTGGGGGAGAAGAAAGTACTACACCTCCTTGCCGTCATCGTCTTCTACGGGCGTGGTATTGTCCTCTTCGTCGGTTCCTGCTGCACCATCAGAAGTATCAGATGCCACCACTACATCCCAACAACAACGACGTAGTTCTACTACTCATCACGTCCCTGAAGAAGAAGAAGAGAAGAAGCCAAGATTAAGCAACTTAACTTCTATCCAAAAGTCTCATTTGGCATCCTTAATACAAGAGGAGGAACCACAAGATGAGGAGATACAGAAACAAGTGAACGTACAACAGAGGAAGAAGTATATTGAGCCAGAGGAGTTGATCGAGGAGGAAGAAGATGATGGTGACGTTGTGGACAAGGTGAGTTGACTTGGTTGAGCAGAGGTGTGTATGTCCTATCCAATAAACTGTATCCCATCATCACCTCCCATCTATCTCACCACAAAACAGATGATGTCAAGTCTCTCGTACTTGTTCCAACAGATTGGCAATGAAGTGAAAGAAGAGGCTGGTGATAACCCTGCTGCTCATAACAGTAGCGGATCTTCATCTTTAGCCATATCAAAACCAAGACAAGAGAAGACTCGGCAACAGCAGTATCAACCACCACCGCCACCAACAAGAGAAGGCAACTCATCAAGAATGCAACAATTCGTATTAGTATTCCTCGTCAAGCTAATGAACGTCTTAACAAAACTAACCAACATTATCAAGATTAGTTGGCGTCATGCCATAGCCGTATGGTCCGTCAAGGTCGCTCCCAAACTTATCAATACAATCAAGACGAGTTGTCATACAATCAAGGACGGATGGTTAAAGATTGCTCCCGTAATTGAAAGTGAGTTTACATACGAGTTGGACAGTGTAGACAATGTAGACTATACCGAGGATGTTAAGAAGATATGGAAGAAACAGGCTGACTTGTATAAAACGGCAGGTAAGAAGGTAGCGTCATCATTACTCAAACCCAAGCATGTCAAGAAGAGGAGAAGAGGTAGATGGAGGCAATGTAGTAGAGATTGAAATTAAGTTTTAAAGAGAGACGAGCTATTCATTGTTTAACACAAATCAGATCATTTTATTTTATTTTGTTTAGCGTCACGACGGACGGATGGGCTGGTCATCCCTCATCCATATCTTTTCAACCGTATTTACTGAATTACAAACTTCCTCACCTAGATAGTTCCCAATACCACCACATTTATATTATACACAAACCCGCCTCCCAACATTTGTCTCGCTTAATTAAGTCTCCTTCTCCTCCTCCTCAATAACACTCACTCTCTTCAGCCTTAGCATAAACCCCTCTACTCTCTACCTGCATTCATACCAAAAGCTATAAAAACCCGGAATGAAGGTGCTGCGCTCTCTGATTTCTCCTGAACAACAACCTAGAAAATAACAAGCAAATAAATAATACAGGTGAGCGTCTCCAAAGCACTGCGCATATTAATCGTTCATCATATAAGCAGACTCACCCCCCCAATAACGCCTGTATCCATACATAAGGCTGCCATATAGTTTGCTTTCAGCAAAACAACCAAGATCAGGGATACCAGGTCCACCATCCCTTCCACAGATTTGCCCAGATGGCCAGCAGCCCTCTTTCTTGCAATACCAATTCCAACCACCATACATCTTAGCACGTAATGGGTTCAATGCTGGTGTGCCGTCCAAGAATGATACTGGCTCTCTCAAAGCATATCCCTCACAATGAACAGCCGTTGCACGAAAGATTTGTTGACCTGTCCAGGATTCAGAAACCGAGTGTGTCTTTTTGTATGATCGTGGCAACCATCCACTCCAATCCCATTCCAATGTAGCCCAGTAAATCGTATTTGTAACCCCTTCTGACCATGTGCCATCCATGAAAGGATTACACCCGTGGACTCCGTTGTAACGGGTTGTGGTACCATCTTTCCATTCCAACTGACTCAAGCTCTTTGCACCACGGCCACAATTACTTAAATCCCAAGAACCACTCAATCGGGAAGGTGATCACAATAGAGGTCTGTTGTAAAAGTCAATTTTTCTGAGATATCTGGGGTTAAATGTTTGTAACCTCGTAAAAGACAGCCTCCACCACAACAAGCAGCACCACTCCATCTTAATTTACCATTTCCTTCTTCATAACTTTTAGCATCCGTTACAGTTGTTCTAACTCCTATTTTGGCTTCGACCAAAGGGCATTCATTGCCAGCTTCCTGGCTCTTTGGTAAACAGCCATTTGGGTGTACACCTAATCCAAATTCCTCACTATACACGGTCTCACTGCATTTCTGTCCGCTTGGATAACAGCCTGTAGGATCCTTGGCAACGAACACTGATACATCACTGGGGGTGGGAGGTGGAGGCGGAGGAGGAGGTGGAGTAAAATCAGCTACTGGGATTGTGTATTGATCCCAACCCACATCACCAAAGTGATATACAGCAATCTCGGCATTGTTTTCATCTCGAAGAGACACCACGGAATTGGATAATCGGAACTTACTCTCACCAATAAGACGGTTGAAAATCTGTACTTCTGTGATTGCTACTTTTGACCCAAGGTCTACCATCCACCATGCACCTTATTTTGTTCAGGTATGAGAGGTTAAAATATATTAGTTTCATACACATAATATGAGGTAAAACGGGGCTCATTCAATGGTGTAGGGTGACGGGAAGGGTGTCTATTACATACCTTGATCAGAGCCAGTAATCTGTCGGTTTGAGTCATCTTGGCCTTCTGTAATTATTCCATCCACCGCCTTATCGGCTGTTCTGTCTGCCCAGGGAGAAGACGATTGGTATGCTGGCTTGCCAAGTGCTACATTATTGCCATTTATATCGATTACTTGGACTTCCCTCATATTCAAATAGTCTTTCCCCTTTAATTGAACAACAACCTTATTAACAAGAACTTGCCAGGGGTAGGGAGTATAATTTGTTTGTATAAAGAGACAAGTAGGATAAGGAGAGAAGTCAATATAGATTAATAAGTTGAGATTACACATAGTTTGCCATACATCAAATGGTGGATGTACTTACGTGTAGGCGGCGGCGGAGGAGGAGGTGGAGTAAAATCAGCTACTAGGATTGTGTATTCATCCCAATCCACATCATCAAAGTGATATACAGCCATCTCGTCATTGTTTTCATCTCGAAGAGACACCACGGAATTAGATAATCGGTCCTTACCAATAGGACGGTTGAAAATTGTTACTTTTGTGATTGCTACATTTGACCCAAGGTATACCATCCACCATGCACCTTATTTTGTTCAGGTATGAGTATGAGAGGTTAAAATATATATTAGTTTCATACACAGATAATATGAGGCCAAACATACGGGGCTTCATTCACAAACATACATACCTTGCTCAGAATCAGTAGTCTGTCGGTTTGAGTCTTGGGTAATTATTCCATCCACCGCCTTATTGGCTGTATGGTCTTCCTGAGTAGACGATTGTTTTGCTTTCTTGTTAAGTGCTACATTGTTGCCATAAAAATCGAATACTTGGACTTCCCTCAGATGCAAATAGTCTTTCCCCTTCAATTGAACAACTACCCTATTAACAAGAACTTGTCGGGGGTAGGGAGTAGAATTGTTTGTAAATAGACAAAGGACAGAAGTGAGTAATAGATTAATAAGTTGACGTCATATATAGTTTGCCATATCAAAAAGATGTACTTACATGTACCTGGTGCCGTTGGTGATAGAGTCTCCCAAAACCCCAAAACTTCAGTCACTCCATAGGTAGGTGTTGGTGCCAAAGAAGTAGTTGGTACCAAAGTTGGATGAGATGGGGCAACAGGTGAGATTGGTTGTGGTGTCGGCGTGTGACCTGATCTACTACTACCGAATAGATTCTTATCACTCTTATCGGACTTTCCTCTCTTACCCTTGACACGTTTGGCATTATGCTTTGATGACTTTCCTTGATACCGATTGATGTTATTCTTTCCGCCGTTCTTCTTCTTCTTTCCAAGCTCACGAGTTGTTAGAAGCTTCCTTTGATTTGGATAGTCTTCACCACCAACAACGGAGGCTGAAGAAGACTGATCTTCTACTTGACGGTAGCTTTTACTTCGATGTTTGGGCTAGATATATGAGAAAATATGAAAGGAGTATATGGATAGTGCATATGACGTGGGTCATAGTCAAGTTTGAGAGACATATCATGTGAGCAAAATTTATAACTCAATAATGAATTGAAAGTAAATAAGCGACACAAATAAACGACAACACGTATATAATATATTACACTTACGACATCTTTAGCTACTACGTTAGATGCTAATAGAATAGCAAGCACAATGGTTAATAGTTTCATGGTGTATACTTTTGTATGAGATGGATGGGTGAACCTACTTTGAATTGCACAATTGCAATAAATACAGACGATATGTCAATGATAAGTCCATGTACACCGATGGAATTAAAAGGATAAGAGGTTAGACGTCATGTATTGATTGCAATATATCTACTACGAGCATTAGAACATTGGCAAGCTTACCTGTTCTATCTACTTATGACTATTGTGCCAATGACGAGTAAAAATTAGTTGTTGTGTTGTATCCTACGCTGACTATTGCGGCGGCGGCGGTGATGGTCTATCTTCAGTACTGATAACTCTAGGTGGTTTATAGCCTCAGTGGTATACTGATATGGAGGTTTGGGTGTAATATAGATGAAGCAATATAGTATGTGGGGCAAGCCAAATAGTTGGTGCTTTGTTTATGTAGCGTTTGTGTTTTTAAGGGTCAGGGGAGTCTTTTGAGGTAAATGGACATGATTTCGAATTTTATAAGTGATCAGTTATCTTATTTTGATTAATACCTTTACAATATTTTTTCTATTGTAATCGTACATTTCAGCGGATTGGTATTGGAGTCTGATCATTATTTCCGACAAAGATTCAACTGAATGTATGTTGGACACTTGGCTCTTTTGAGGAGGAGCTACTTAGAGTGATATCGTATGTTACATCAGAAGCCCAAGAAGTTGATCAAAGTTGCATAGACAGTTACAAAACAAATATTGTTTTTCTAGAATGAGTTTTTCACAAATAGTTATAGAATTACTACAAATTAAACTACTGAATTGAATCTAAGGCTCTTTATTTTTTCTTTGTAATCGTACAATGCCAGAAGGTGAAATTATTTTCTAGGCGACACTTGGCTTAGGGATTAACTCTATGGAGAAATGGCTTTCTTGTAAAGTTCAACAGGCTAAATCGAGATCAAAAGTTTCTAGGTATCCTCGTTGGCGTCCGTCGGTATTGTAAGAATAACTGAATGTTGGACACTTGGCTCTTTTAAGCACACAATGAACGAGGAGCTGAGGGATATGTGACATCTTGGGCGTTCAAAGTTGCATGTCAAAAGAGATAGTGGAAGTAGAGATTGAATCAAAGAGTTGTAAAGACAAAGAGAGTTTATGTTTACTGAAATTGAAATGGTAGTTAGGATACCATCTGATACATATGTTGTTGTGGCATGTGTAAGTATTGAATTAGTTTTGCTCTACCAACATTAACTGATAAAGTTAAAGAAAGGTATGAGGGTATTACAATCACAAAGGGTGTATGATACAAATAATGGACTTCTCACTCTAATTCTAACAAAGATGGGAGAGATTATTTGGCTTTCTCTCATCTTTATAATTGCGGTACTCTAATACCCCGTTCCTAATCCTAATAATTACTAATATATCCCCAACTCTCCATCCCGATTTGGGTATATGGTTAGAGAGCGCCCATTGAAGTAGAGTTGAGACTACATTTCTATGTCATCCAGATCTATGCCGTCATCGACTCCGGGACGTTTAGTGTATGCCCAAGAGTACACATAACTGTGTGAAAAACATAACATATATCATAATGACGACACTGTCATTGAGCGTCAAGATATCTGCTCACGTAATCTTTGCAAATCATTAAAAATAGAAATATACTGAGTCATCATCTTCCGACAGTCTTTGTTGTTGGGATCCTCTATATCATATAGACTACCTATTGTGGTGGTTTCAATCTCTTAGCGGCGAAGAGATAGAGCTATGATGATTAATTGCCAACTTAAGATTTTTTTAGATTGAAGCTCACGAATATAAAGCGTACTCCCCAAATTTCCGTACAGTACCATATTCTGGCGATCAAACTAATTCATCAAATTCGCGAGAAAGTCATCAATTTTTCACCGCCATGTGATGTGAGTAGAAGAGGCGGCCGTAAGGCTTGATTAGTGCAACAACAGAGCAATGTATTGTTGCAGCATCAATAGATAGAGAGGCATATTGACAATAGCAAAGGAGTCGGCAATCTATTCAGGAGTCAACTTGATAAATATAGCAGTGTCGAGGGAGAAGAGCGAGTATATATATTAAAAAAATCTTGTGTGGTGACTATACCGATATTGATATACACAAAGCCTGACTTGTTATATCAAACTACAAAACATATTAATAGACAATTCTATAATATACAATAATGGGTGGTAACACAAAATTAATAACGCTGGCGGCTCTACTGGCTACGACCACGACGAGTAATGCCAACGCTAACGCCAGCGCAACAATGACAAGCCAAAATAATAATAATGCAATTTCAATTGCTGAGCAAAAGACGATGGAGGGTAATAGAAAACTGCAACAACAATCATCATTAAACAACCAAAACTATAATACTAAAATCATCTACAATAATAAACAGAGGAAACAATACAACGAACAGTTAACCAAAAACTACAATAGCAATAATAAAGAGAGGAAATTAAACTCTAAAAATGGCAAGGCCACCGAAGAAGAAGACCTCTCTGAAGATGATGTCTCTACTTCTCAACAACTTGAATTGCCATATCCTAACCCTCCATTGTGGGGACAGCCTCCCCCGCCGCCGCCACCGTTGTGGGGCAATCCACCTCCTATTCATGGCCCACCGCCGATTCATGGCGAATGGCCGCCACCGCCTCCGCCGCATCCTCCTCAGTGGAATGGTACGTTATAATATATATATTTGTGTTGTTTGTATATTGTTTTGTTTGTGATTTTGCGGGGGACAAGTTTGTTTTGTACTGTTTATAAGAGAGGGCATTATGTTTTTTATGACTTGTTGTTTCGGGATAAGTTTGACTATATATATCATTGTATCTTGGGATTAGCTCTTCTTATATAGAAAGAGTAAGATACGGGATAAGCTATATGGGGTAGTTTAAGGGAGAGCAGAATGAGTTTTTACAGACGTATATATGCGGGGGATATTTGTCTTATTGTTGTGTTTTGTTGTATAGAATAGCATATCCACAAACTTTCATCTCTCACACATCTCCTGTCTACTCTACTCTCTTCTCTCTCAAACTATCTCAACACACACATACACACATCTCATTATTCGTCACAATACACTCATATCATATACAATACAACAGTTCAACCTCCTCCACAATGGTCAGTAGAACCATCGACACCATCCGGTAAATCTGGCAAGAGTGGTGTACATACCGGACCACATCCCAAACCTCCATTACCACCACAATGGGAACAACATCCACCGCCAGTATCTTGGGGTAGTGAATGGCATTCGGAGTCAGGCAAGTCTGGTAAATCTGGCTTAACTACTACTGAATCATCATGGTGGTCTTCTCCTCATCCAATGCCACACGAAGAAGAAGGGTGGTCATCGGCAAAGTCCAACAAGGAAAGTTGGTGGTCACCACCGCCACCACACGAGGAAGAAGGGTTATGGGGTGGCAAGGCAACGAAACATCACAAGAATAGTAAAAGTAAGAGTGCCAAAAGTATGCATATTTGGAATGAAGGAAGTGGAGGTTGGTGGATGAGTTCAGATGGCAAGTTAATTGTTTGTGTTTTGTGCACATGATGTGTACTTTTCGTTTTTGTGCACATGATATGCTCAAAAGTTTCGTCGTCTAACACTCCTCTTCTCCTAACTCACATCGCGACATATACACCACAGAATCTCATCCAACTCCTCCCGACCACGAAGAAGATGAGGAAGATTGGTGGGGTGATGATGCCTTCTTTCACGATACCAACTCAACTACATCATCGTCATCAAGCAACTCGTGCTCATTACCCGATGCCAAGACAATTGCCGATATTGCCATCGAGGCGGGTATCTTTACAAGTCTAGTCGAGGCGGTAATATCAGCCGAGTTAGTTGATGCTCTTACCAACGAGGACTCGTCATTAACTGTCTTTGCACCGACAGATGAAGCATTTGCCAAGTTACCCGAGGGTACCGTTGAGAATTTGTCAAAGGAAGATTTGATTTCTATACTCAAGTATCATTTGGTCGATGGGAATGTTCTAAGTTCGGACCTTGTAACAAGTGATGTTCCAACGCTTAATGATGACGGGGCTACAATTCAAGTGACTGTCGATGACGAGGGTATCAAGCTCAATGATGAAGTTAATGTTGTTACACCATTTGATGTTATGGCATGTAATGGTATTGTTCATTCGATTGACACAGTCCTCATGCCTCCTCCTTCTAATAAGGAAGATCGAACATCATCTGCTAGTGGTAGTTCGTGGCATTCACCACCTCAAACTGTCGGTGGATGGTGGGCATCAGCTGGTAGCAAGACGTCCAAGAATACCAAGGCAAGTTATGATTCATGGCAGAAACCAAGTCCACCGAAACATACGAGTCAACAATGGATGGCACATCATCATATGTGGCCCAAGAGTGGTAAGGCAGTAAAGGCTGCTAAAGATCATAAGAGCGGCAAGGGTAACATGGTTTGGTGGGGTGGTTCAGCCTCTCATGACAGTGCTTGGGGTGGATCGGGTGATGAAGAGATGATTATGGGTGATGATTGGTGGAGTAGTCCAACGTCAGATAACAATCATTGTCCACCTGGCAAGGCTGGTAAAGATTGTAATATGGACAAGGGAGAACCAACTATTGCACCCACGCCTTGCGGTAAGGCTGGGAAGGAATGTGGTGGTGATGATTTGGATGATACTCAAGAAACACCCGATAATGATGCTTCTTATAGTGCAAGTTCCGTCGTTGAATCAGTATCTGACACACCAGCAGCCACCACCACTCCCAACGATGACGAATCGTCACCACCCGAACGTATTGGTGATTTAATACCCATTACTGCCCAACCGGTATCATCTCCACCATCATCTGGATGGCCAACGTGGACACCAACATCGACACCCATCTCGACACTTGATGAATTGGCTGCGGGTGGCACCTGGTTCCAAAGTGGACGAGCATATGATGTTGAGATGAGTCATTATCGTGCTACGAATTTAGCAAATGGCGTTGTACATAGCGATAGTGGAGAAGAGGAGGAGAAGACATCAAGTGCTAGTAGTGGTAGATTGTTGTTGAGGGGATGTAGTATTGTTTTGGGTGTTAGTATTATCATGGCATACTTGGCATGATGATGTGATTATCATCAGTAGTCATCTCGTTCATAGATGTTTGATTATACTACATCCGTTTTATATTTTGGGGAAGGATACACGTTTGTTTGTTGGGGTTATATTATTAGACACACAAGTTTTAGGGAAGAAGGAGGAGTTGTAATTCGATGTTTACTCGTTAAATAATAATAAGAAGAGCTTGTAAAGTCAAATCTATCTGATGCTACTAACTATTAGAATGGATGTGTGTCAACAACAAAATCTTATTTATAGGTACACATCTATACTATCCCCACCTGTGCTGCTCACAAACTCCCCCCAGATACAAACTGTTTATACATCAGATACATTCGATACCTCTCCCTTCTTCTTCACAGGCGACAAGGCAGGAGGCTTTCTTGTATCGAGTAGTTCTTCTTCATGCTCCGCCTCAGGTGCCTCCTCAAGCTGACGCTTCTTCGACTTCTTCTTCTTCTTCTGCTCAGCCTTCTTCTTGGATGTTCTGACGTTATACCACCGGTTCTTGACCGAGCTCTCATTCCTTCCATCAATACGTTTTGCAATCTCCGCCCACTGCATTTTAATTGTATTGAAGATTGAGGTATTGGTTAAGTGATACGAATGTTATTGAATGGATGAATATACAAAGAAAACACACTCACCTTATTGCCAAGCTCCTTCTGAGCACTACGAAGTATCGCCATCTCATCCTCCGTCCAAGCACCTTTCTTGATGCTAGGATCCAAGATATTCTCCCACCTAGCCTTGACTTGCTCACCGACACGACCGGGAAGTCTCAACTCGGACCACTTCTTATTACCCTTCTCATCCTCGTTACCACTCGAGGCAAAGGCCACAATACGATCATCTTCTTCCTTTGTCCAGTGACCCTTTACCAAGCCGGGTTGTAATGACTATTAATTAAACAAAGAGAAGAAGGCAAAACGTGAGCGGTATATTACGTGTGCATATCATATGTCCACTTCTTTACAACCCACACGACACAAAAGACACGACACAAAAGACATACCTTCTTCCAACGATTCTTACATTGCTTATCAGAACGTGAACCACCAAAGACATGCTTTGAAATGCAATCCCAATTATTGTCACCACTTTGCTCAACTGCCGAACGTAACATTTGATCCTCTTGGTCACTCCACCTCGCCCATTTCTTGGCCTCAACTGGTACAGTTGCTGCTGCACTTGCCACAGCAGTAGGAGCCACTTGATTGGTATTGTTGTTATTCACATCTGTTTGAGAATCAGTAGATACGACACTTTGGAGTAAAGCTTGACCACCATACATTGGAGCACCGTGATGAGGTGGCATTTGAGGATGATGATACATGGCGGGATGATGATGAGCTCCTCCACCACCAATTTGACCTCCATTCCCACCTTGAGGATAATACAATCCTGGAGGAGGAGGATACGAACCATACAAATGATGATTAAACGAAGGATGGTTGGGAGGATATGCCATTTGTCCAGGTAAGCCATGCATACCTCCGCCACCAAAGGCAGCAGCATAACCCAAGCCTAATCCAGCAGGATTGAATTGAGGAGGTTGAGGAGCTCCTGAAGCACCAAGAGATAAAAGATTGTTTGCATCATCATGGGAAACTGGTGGTAATGGTGGTGGTGGATTACTTTCTTCGTCCTCCTTACTACCCTCCTTGACGACAGGTTCCACAGTAGCCGGTTCTTGAGGTGCCTCCTCCTTCTTGCTTCTCTTCTGTGTTTTGGATGCCATGATGATGATATGATGATGATGTTGAGAGACGAAGATATAAATTGTGAGCTATCATGTGCACAAGACTTAGTTTCCCACGAATGAAAAGCTTACACTATTAAGTGACTCACCTTGGGAGGTAGATGTTGTCGTTGAGATCTTGTTGTTATTAATGAATCATCCTCGTCACCTCCTCGACGATGAGTAATATCCTCACTAATAATACCGGCTTTTGATGCACCACTTTCACTAATATCCTCGACGTAATTATTCATGATAATAGAGTGTTATAATATATAATAGATATTTTATGATTGGTTGTGAGGTGGAGAAGAGGAGGATGTTGGGTGCATCTTGTGGGAATGCAAAATTTCTAAAACCCGACCCAAACTCCCCCCAAAACTTACTACTAAGCAACTATCTTAGTTAGTCTGGATAATAATCTCTATGGCCGTGTATGATATCCGTTAGAATTGGTATAGGAGAAGGTGTATAAACGTTCCCTCTCGTCATAACAATCCCTCTTGCCCTCGATACTATACTACACTAACGCCGGACAAGTAATTAACACGGCTCATTCCATCCAACCCCTCTCTAATTAATGATTATGTGTGTGGCAAGTGTAATAATATGTATGTATAGAGCATGCCATTACGTAATATTTGTAACTCTAACGTCTTGTGCTTATTGTGTTTGTATCCGTACCCTCTTCTTAATTTGATGTATGTGTAGATTATATAGGTTGCATAGAGATTTAATTGTGGAGACATATATTGTTATTATTATCAACGCAAACCCACAACATCCGTCTTCTTAAAAACTAGCAATATCAAAATATCAGAAGTGTACCCTTCCCACATTTCTTGGATTTGTGCCACACACCGACTTATATAATCCCTCCTTTAACTAGAATCACATCAACACATTTATTTACAACTGGATTGTTGTAAGAATTCCCCCCTTTTTCGTATACAGTGCATATTGTGTAATGCTTCCTTTTTGTATTATTATACTACTACTACGAGGGATTCACATCCATATTACTATAACCCTTCTATCTCCTCACGGTGATGACTGCACTTGCTATATCCTTCTTTGTGTGTTGGTATCCTGCAAATATATAAAACTATATCATATTATAGATTGATAAACACCCAGCCGAAGTTTGTTGTTCTAATATATGTACACATCAAGAGTATATTAATTAAGAGGAGAGGATTAGACCGCATAAGAGACCACCGCATTGCTATCTCTACACTCCTCCTTTGTTCTCCCCCTTTAGAGTAGGTAAGTAGGATTAACATCAATTTTTTGGATAACAAACCACCATCTCATTAATAAGACACCTATCCATGATCCCTACCAACCGTCTTGATTTTGTCAGTTGGTTTACCGTTGGTTATTGTATCGCCAATACAATAATTTAGCGATGACATCCTACAAAAAGTATCCTGAAGGAAGGAAAAGAGAGAGGTATCTTATCGCTAAAGAATATAGTATAGCGAAAAAAGTGCCGTTGCTGTTAAAGTAAAATCCGTTACTAACAATCAGTGCATGAGTGTGCGTGCAGTGCTTGCAACCAACAGTCACACAAGTTGCTTGCAAACGGCAGCAGCAGCACAATAAAGATCACACACAAAGATCTTCAATTAGTTGTAGTGCATACGTATAGATTAGATTGGCCACCCTGCCTCTAGCTCTCCATAACTAAACTACGGGCATCAACCATCAACCACACACACATCATCACTCTATTGCAAAAACTGTCAATAAATCATCCATCAAAACTCTCCATTGCAAAAAACACCAAACAAGCATCTATCAAATCAAACGGTCTGCCATACTTCTAGCTCCACACCCATCTTAATCCACCATCTTAAATCATCCAATAGCCACATAGAGAAGATAGTAAGAGAAGAAGAAGAGAAGGAGAGATGAGCCCACCAGTGAAAAAATCAATAGTGTTACGTCGTGATAATAGTATCATGGCTAAGAAGTCTACTGCCGCCGCTGCTGTTGCTAATTCTACGGCGGTTGCTGATAATAATACTACGGCGGCAGTTGCTAACAAGGCAGTTGCCAAGGTGGAGAAGGTATCCAACAGCAACAACAACGACAACAACAACAACAACGACAACAACAACAACAGGGCCAACGATAATAACAGCAATAGCAATACAACGGCACCCGCGGGGGCGTCACCAAATAATAATACTACAGCACCCGCCCTCCCTTCCAACCAGGCCTCACTGGATAAAGCGGTTACTTCGGCCTACTCACTGGATGGCAAAGCGGCGGCACTACCCCCTAGCAGCAATAATAATACAATGGGTAATATTATAACGGCAGGTACTACTATGATAATGTCTAATTGTAATAATAATGGTACGTTTTTGTTATTAATGTTGTGTGTGATGATAGTTTTGTTGTTGTTTGCAAATTGTGACGCTGTGTTGTAACTTTGTTGAATTTGTTGTATGTTATGTTTGGTTTTATTTTGTGTGGTTTTGTAATTTGGCGGTTGGGTTTCTGGTTGTGGTTTGGTGTGGGGTGTGTGGATATATCGGTGTTGGGGATGGTGGGTAGAGAGTAAACTTGATATATTTCCTATCAATTTAGATTTTAGGAAGGTGTGGGTAGTAGGTTTGTTTGGGTGAAGTAGTAAGGGTAGTATTGAAGTAGTAGATATGGTGCTGAAAAAGTTAAATGTTTTCTTTGGGGTGTATTGTTTAAGGAGAAGGGTGTCTTGACAACGGCACATAGCGAATATTTTACGTCTTGTATATACTCACGTACCATTCCTCCTCTCTTCTTTTTAATATATAGTAGCACATGCTGCAGTGGTCGTCGGAAAGGGAGGAGGAGTTCAATTTGTCAGTAGTGGAGAAGGGATTGATAAGGCTGAAAGTGCAGCAAAGGAAGCTGTTGCTGTAAAGGTCAAGTCGAATCAACAGGTAGTAGTCAAGGCTGCTTCTCAATTACCCCAAGCTCAACAACAACAGGGTACGGCCACCACGGCCACGGCTGCTGCTCAGCAGATTCAATCCAAGAATGTTAATCCAAATGTGAACAATACAAGTGATGGACAAGTTCGTCCACCAACTGAAAGTTCCTCTACTACTAATACCACGGCAGGTTCGGCAGCGGCAACTCAAGGCACAAAACAACAAGGTGGCAGTGGTACACAAGGTCACACCAAGGCAGCAACAGCTCAACAGCATCAACATTATCATCCACATCCACATCATCATCATCAATGGACACAACAGCAACATGCCGCGGCATATGCTGATTATTATAAACAATATCAACAACAGGTTGCTGCGTATAACAAGGCTCAACAGCAACAGCAGGGTAAGAATAGTAAGAATAAGGATGGCAGTACCTCGGGTGTAGGAAAGGATGGTAGTATTAAACCAGAGAATATTGAATCAAATGATCAAGTTAAGAAGTCATCGTTAGATGGAGATAAGAATGATGGAGATAAAAAGTCGTCAGCAGGTGGAAGTGATGAAAAGAAGAAGAAGGAAGGCGGCGAGGATAGCAAGGCACCAATAGTTTCATCGGCACATCCACCACAACCACATCATCAACAACAACATTATCATCATTATGCAGCTTGGCATGCTCATCATCAGGCTGCTGCTGCTCGTGGTACGTATATGTCTTGTTTGGTATTTATATTATATGTCTCTCTTTTTGTGTTGCCAATCTTCTCACCTTCCTTATCCCCAATTCCCTATTTCGAATTTATCACACAGCATGGCATCAACAGCAGCAGCAACAAGGTCAAGCTGGTGCCTCGGGTAAAGGTCAAGGCCAAGGTCAAGGTCAACAACAACCTCCACAACACTATTATCCATATTGGCCAGGATATCAACATCCGCATGCAGCAGCATATCACGCCCAACAACAACAGCAACTAGCCGCTGCTCGAGGACAAGGACAGAGCGGTGCAACAGTACTACCAGTAGCACATCAGGGTAAAGGACAAGGTAACATCAACTGTGCCCAAGCAGTAATTGAACGAAAGAAAGTCAAGGGTACTAAAAAAGAATTCGCCCCACCCAAACATATACAAAGTAATAAATCACATCGTCGTATGGATTCTAAATCAAGTAAGAGTTTATCAGTATCAAGTAGTGTTGCATCATTGTCTAAGAAACGTTCAAGGGAAGAATCATTTGATGAGGGACGAGATGATTTGAATACAAAGTCTTTAAGTTTAAGTGATGAAGATCAAGATGATAATGTTAGTACGTCTGGATTGAGTTTGGGTGGATTTAGTTTGGGTAGTTTGGGTGAGTATTGTATATGTGAACTTGTCGTTGTTTGACCTGGACCTTGCTTCTTTTCATACCTTTACTCACACATCCGACTTCCTTCCTTCCTACTCAAACACCAATAACAACTAGGCCGCCTAAGCGAGTCACCAAATAAACGACGCAAGGGACAATCTATCCACCGTATGGATGAAGATGCCGCCTCGACACTTTCTGATGAGGGTAAGATGATACTAAAGACTTTAAGTATCAATGCAAGTTACTCTGCCGAGTTCGCTGATCTATATAACGATCCAAGTCCAATGAATGCATCTAGTAATAGCGATGTCAACATGTCATCCACTGATGAGAAGAGTATTAGCTTCGATGAGGGACTGACACCCAAGAAACGTAATACCTCGAATAAGAAGAAGCGTGTCGTCATTAATACATCCTTAAATGAAGACTCACCGACCATGCTTGATCTTATCGGAGGCGCCGAAACACCCACGACAGGAATGTTAATGAATAGTATTATGGAATCAGCCTTGAAAGATGATGAGAGTAGTTTGAATGCACACTTGCGTAATCAAACGTTTACCCCACTGCCAATTATGATGAGTGATAACGTCGCAGATCATCATGGTCCTCCTACGGGTAGAAGTGAAGCATCGGCAATTATGGCAATGATGGGTAATAGCAGTGGTGACTTGAGTATCACACCTCAGTTAAGTTGGGGTATGGATGGTAATACTTCACTAGGCGGAAGTAGTCCACCGTTGGAGATTACGCCCCGGTGCTTTGGATTGTTGGATAGTACCAAGAGCTCACGGAGTGATAACTTCCATCCGCTTGGCTCGCCCAAGCGTTTCTGGACGGATAATGTGTTGAATAAGAGTGCAACGAGTATGGATAGTAATGGCAGCAGTAGTACTAAGAAGAAGAGTATCTTGTCGATTCTCTCACCGACAATGAGGGCAATGAAGGTTGCCGAGGGTGGAGGAGACGAAGGAAAGGTTGAACCCACGACACCGTCAACGTCTCCCTTGCCATTTCATAACAGCGTTGGTGATGAGAATAGTAACAACCAAGGCGGAGCTGATGGTATCCTTAAATCAATCCTCAAGAATGATCCCAAGACGCCAATGCGAAAGTCTACCATCCACGACGTCAACGACCCCGCAGCGGTTCCAAGTTCTGCTGTTGTATCTGCTCAGTCCACGACTGTCATTCCCGTACAGATGCAGCAGCATGCTCATGGTTCAACATCACCTTGGGGTGATTATCTCAAGCCAAGCGGTAGCGGCGCCGGCAGCTTTGCACCGAGTCCAATCCCTCCCGTCCTTGGTGGTGCTCAATCACCGTACGGATATCATCCAAATATGTTCTATCCTCATCAACAGCTTGATCATCCAACTCCCGAGGGTGGTGGTGGAGACTCGAAGGATGAGCACGATCGTGTTCGTAACTTACGAGGCAGCGGTCCTCCACGACATCAACTACCCCCGAGTCATAATCTACCACCACCAAGTTACCATCACTTCTCACCATTAACGACCAACTTTCCAGGTTCTCATTACTCGTCGCCGTATCCACCCCACTTGATGCCTAATCAACTCGATATGATGGGAGGTGGAATTGTTGGAGCAGACTCATCACGTAAATGTATCCCAATTAAACATCCAATACCACAAAAGTTTCAAGGCGACATTGACAAGTTCAAGGACGTACAATTACCTGACTTTAATAGCCTTGTAAACTTTCCAGGCCATATGACAAAGAATCCAACAAATGTGCCCGATGGTATGAGATGTTGTGTCATGTGTGGTCAAGCCTGTAAATGCACGAAAGTTGGTAAAGGTAATGCCAAGGGTGGATATACGAATCATGGTCCTGGCACTCCTCAGCCTCAAATTGTTGTTAGTAGTAATATTCCAATGGCAGTTCATCCTCCTTCTAGTTCGTCATCAACAACGACAACAAAGCCATTGGGTGATAAAAGTGATAACAATAATAATAATACAAATACAACACCAATGAAACAACACAACACAGACTCATCGGCTAATACGCCTCGTCCAACAAATCCATATCTACCAAAAGCAAACATACCCACACAAAATAAAGGTCTATGTACAATCTGTGATGTAAACGTATGGGTCGTCGTAGCCACCGGATTACAAATTAAATGGTGTAAGGGATGTAAGAACTTTAAAGCATGGGCAGCATTTGGTGAGAAAGGATTGGCTACCAAATGTGTGAAATGTAGAGCACGACAACGTGAAAAGTATTTATATAACAAGAGTGATAATAAGAGTAAGAGTGGTAGTAGAAAGAAGGGTGGATTGGGATTGGGAGGAGGATTGAGTGTTAATAAGAATTCACCCAAGAATAATAATGTTGGTGTTGGTGGAGAGATTGGTAGTTTATAAGATTGTATGTTGTTGGGGTTGGGAGAGTGGTATATGTTTTTAGTTTTGCAATACAAATATATATATATACACAGCCGGCCTATGTATAAAATATTGTATATGTCTATTGGATGGATTATATAATATGAGGTCACGGTGGTGTGTTTGTGTATTGAGGGTAGTAGTATGGGATATTAGATTAGATTGATAAATGTTTATATATCAATTGGATTGATATAGTTGAATAAAGGTGGAGGTGGGGTGGATTAAGTTCGCTCGATATTGAGAATATGATACGAATTAAGTAATTAAGCGGTTGGTAATTGAGTTAAGTTGGGATTAAATGGGGATTAAGTGAGGATTAAATCAATTGATTGATGTGGGGATTAATAATGTGTCGTGTATTGCAATTAGTTAAGAAGATGGTGCCGCACATAAAGTTAAACACGTGCGAATAGGGGATACGATCGAATATTGGTATTTAATAATAAGTGGTGGGGGATTGAGTTGTGTTTAAAGTGTTGGGGATTAATGGATTGGGGAATGGGGTATATTAAATACACGTCCACGTATGCAATTTAAATGATACGTGCTGGGGATAGAAGGTGTGGATCAGGCAGGAGGGTATCAATTAGATACAAATCTTGAGACGAGAGTGGATATACTTTGGATTAAGTCCACCTCGATGGGTATGAAGTTATATGTTAAACGGGCAATACAAACAAACGAATAGTAAACTTAGAAATCAAATGTACAATACACAAGCTATGTTTAGATAGGAGTTTGAGTATATCATATGTATTACCAAAGATATGACAGCTATATACGATGGTGCTGCCGCCGTGCCATTACCATTGACGTGTTGTTCACCACAGATATCATCGACCACACCACTACACACCAACTCCCCCACAACTCTAGAAGCTAGGATACCACTGTCGGAAGGGGGGAGGAGAACACCATGTAATTGAAATGAACCAGGCTATCTTTCACCACTTTTCACCACCCATATGTATTGTAGTATCATATCACAACCAATTGTGTGTTGTCTTCTACTGCTTCTTCGTCTTCTTCTTCTCTTGTCTACTCTTGAATCTATAAAGTACATATCCATCCTTAAACTCATCCCCCTTCCCTCCTCCTCCAAACAAAGAATTTGAAACACATTCAATACCTTCACCTCCTCCTCTTTCCTTCTCCTCACTTCTCAACAAATACCTCTTATAATTCAACAACTTATAACCAATATTAATACCCTCATCTCTATCCAATGCTATATGCTCTTCAATTAAATAATCTATTAATTCATTACCTAAAAAACAATTCTTATACGTAATGAAATGATATAGTTTGATGGTACGTATGTGTAAATTATCTTGTAGTAGCTTTGATATTTCATTAAGAGTTGGTTGTTGTGGTGGCGGGAGAAGAGAGGGTGGTGTGTTGGAAGTTGAATTACTGTAGGTTGGTAGAGGTAATGTATCATCGTTTTCGAGTTGTTCGAGTGCTGCGGATGTTAGCCGTGGCGTTTGTGGTTGTGTCAAATCATCATTGTTTTTGTCTTTAGTACTAACTTTAGAAGATCGACGACGGCTGCTGAATAGCTGTTTCATATCCATCGTCTATTGCAATTGACATTATGATGATAAAAGACGAAGACTTGGGCTATTCCTCCCCTCCTCGAACGTGTGCAGTGGATAGATCGATCAGGGTGTAATGACTCATCAGGCGGCAGTGATGATGCCGTGGTCAACGACATGTAGTAACCGTACTCCCCATTGTATACCCCTTCTAATATATACTACCACCGTGTCATAGACCGTCTATATAGTGGTATGTCGGTGTTAATACTACCCCACTGCCCACTCCACCACCACAGCTAATAGTTTATGCCCGTACCCAACACTACCAATACTTTGCACCACACTAAGCACTTGCTGCCTCTGCCAATTATAGACTAGTATTACTATTGTGTTGTTATCTGTGGCTGTTGACTGTGTGTGGTTGGTATTGATAATCTGCCAATGATCTACCTCCTAAACAATATCACCCGTCTAGTAATATACCCAGTGTAAAATGACGACTACCACCACCGCTGTGCGTGTACCCCGTCTACAATACAGTACATACTCTCCACTATAATATTATATACCAATCGATAACTAGTCTAGGATGGTATGACTGTTGTAGAGGTGATATGTATGGCACCATCCCCAACTCTCCTAAATATACTACTGCCGTGTCATATCCGTCTAGTAATATACCCCCGCCTGTATGATGACGACGTGCCGCCGCTGCTGTTGTTAATATACCCCCACAGTTAAATAATACATTGTACCCAATCCTAGACTACTACTGTCGTGCATACTATATCATCTCATAACTAACATACAACTCAATCTTTGATGTATACCAGTGACTGCTACCTCTCCACTACCACTACCACCTATCTAACCCCTCTCCATCCACTAACCTGATATGATGCTGTATGCCATTAGTGTTATTATTGGTAGTGAATGTGTGCTAGATGACACTGCTGGTTACCACCACCACTCGTCCTTCCTCTCCAATCACTTCTTCCTACCTACTATTGTGTTGTATTCATGTTGATCCACTAATCTAATCTAATAAGTACCACTACTTCATCAATAATCAACCTCAGAGCTTGTACTTTATATCGATCACTATTAGAATACTCTAATGAATACTATATAACAACTCCCAACAACTTAGCAGCACTAGTGCCGAAGTAACAGCCAATGGTATGATGAGAAGACAATGAACATCCAATAGAAGATGATTTACCAAACCAGGGAAGAAGGATCAGAAGAAGGGAATGTACATGGTTATTCAATCAAATTCAATCAATTTCTTTCTGAATTAAAGTATATTATTAATGTTAATAATGATTGTTGTTATTATTAATATCCAATACCAAATTTTGAGACCGAAGGTCGATAATAAATGTTGTAGAGCTCGACGAGACGATTCTAAAACTACCATCATCACTTCTAGATGTTTTGGCTGATTTAACTGGCACCAAGTCTGTTATTCGCATTATTAATACCATTATTGTGATCAGCTTGAGAATAGCTTTGCAACGCTGGTCTTAACGTCCAATTTGGGTAACATAAAAATTATTATGTCATTTTGGGGTGTTGCAATTATAGCCCTATATCTTGCCTGTTATTCTGACAGTTAATAGCCTCTACCGCCTAAACTACTTGGATTTAGAGACTGTTAATACCCGTAGGAGATAGCCCCGATCCTCCTCTTTCTATTGATATCCTCATCTCTCAATTTACCCAACCTTTTCATTTCTGAGATATTTACCATCTTATGTTAATTTGTGTGTTGTGTGCATTATAGCGCAGCCCCCAGTAAACCGCTGCATTAACGACCGTATTACTACTAACAAGAGACTATTTAGAAGGTATTAACATGCTTTGTTGACTGCTATCGCCGTCCTCCACCTCCTAATTAAACCAGCCATTGCAATTGAGCTGTTATTGTTGTTTGTGCTCATATTTTCATGTAGAGAACTCCATAAAGAACATTCTTTCTCTGCTCTCACTTTTTGCTCTCTCTCTCTCTTCCTTCTATCTCTTGCTTCTCTTGCCTCTGTGTGTTGCTTTTATGTGTGCATTAACCATTCTATCTTCATCTCCATATCTCTTTTAGATTGGTTGTTCAACAGTGTTGGTAATGTGAGCTTAGATAGGCTACACTGTTCATATCAAACTCTCTCTCACCTCTGCCTATTTTTTGTGTCCATTCTCTCTTCTCTTTTGCAACTCACTCTCAATACTCTGATGTTGTGTACAGTGTCAATGCACTGTCATCACACTTCTTGCATTGCCATTGATGTTGGCTAACATTCTTCTCGACTACTCAAAATTGTATACCATCCCCAAAGATATCAGAGGCGTAGCCGAATGATATGGGGATGGTATACAATTTTGCCCTTGCAGGGGGCTCTTCCAAAGACACAAAAGAAGTGAATCACACAAGTGAGGTACAAGTACAGATACTAATAGTAATCTTTTGCTGTTCTTTAATTCACATAGCAGCCCAAACATCTACTACTCTCACACTTGACACTTATACTCTCATCATCTCACCCTTGATCCTCTCTCTCTCTCACAAAGACCATGAATCTCTTGACTCTCTGCTAAGCCAATACTCACTCTCCTGTCTCTCTTCTTTACCAACCTCTCTCTCATCTTTGTCAAAACTACTAAACGAAGCTCAAAAATTGTAGCCATCCCCAATTCAATCAAGGCGTAGCCGCAGATTGAGGGGTGGCTACAATTTTTCCCCTGCGGGAGGCCTTCAAAAGAAGATCACCACACCCAAGCTAAACGTATACACATGATATACTGAATACCTAAGAGATCATCCATATATGAGAGAGAAGTAAGTACGTGAGTGTCAACAAGATGCATCAATGGTCAAAGTCAACTGAGAAGAAAGTAAATATTCCACTTGTAAGCATCTCACGCAAAAACCCAATCAAATCATTGCAACTTTTTTAAGATTTCAACAATGGCGGCCGTCTCTTCTCTTACTCTCTCAGCTCTATTAATACAACAATAATAATGTAGAAACGTCGTCAATAGCATAATAACAATGTAATCGTGCAATACTCGTCGGGCAGTAGCGGCTTATCAGCTCACGAGCATCATTATCATTAATCGAATCAAATCAACAAAGTGCACCAACACATAATCGTTGTTGTTATTGCAGGAGACTCATCACGTAAATGTATCCCAATTAAACATCCAATACCACAAAAGTTTCAAGGTGACATTGACAAGTTCAAGGATGTACAATTACCTGACTTTAATAGTCTTGTGAATTTTCCAGGACATATGACAAAGAATCCCACAAATGTGCCTGATGGTATGAGATGTTGTGTCATGTGTGGTCAAGCCTGTAAATGCACGAAAGTTGGTAAAGGTAATGCCAAGGGTGGATATACGAATCATGGTCCTGGCACTCCTCAGCCTCAAATTGTTGTTAGTAGTAGTAATATTAATATTCCAATGGCAGTTCATCCTCCATCTTCTTCTTTGTCAACAACGACAAAGCCATTGGGTGATAAAAGTGATAATAACAATAACAACAATAATACAAGCACACCAATGAAACAACACAACACAGACTCATCGGCTAATACGCCTCGTCCAAATCCATATCTACCAAAAGCAAACATTCCAACTCAAAATAAAGGTCTATGTACAATCTGTGATGTCAACGTATGGGTCGTAGTAGCCACCGGATTACAAATTAAATGGTGTAAGGGATGTAAGAACTTTAAAGCATGGGCAGCATTTGGTGAGAAGGGATTGGCTACCAAATGTGTGAAATGTAGAGCAAGACAGAGAGAGAAGTATTTATATAACAAGAGTGATAATAATACGAAAAGTAAGAGTAGTAGAAAGAAGGGTGGAAGTGGATTGGGAGGAGGATTGAGTGTTAATAAGAATAAATCACCCAAGAATAATGTTGGTGTTGGTGGAGAGATTGGTAGTTTATAAGATTGTATGTGTTGGGTCATGGGGAGAGTGGTACATATATGTTTTGTTAGATGTTGCAAATACAATATATTATATGCAGCCGGCCTCTGTATAAAATATTATATGTCTATTGGATGGATTATATAATATGAGGTCACGGGTGTGTGTTTATGTATTGATTGAGAGGGTAGTGGTACGGGATATTATATAGAGGTTGAATGATTATATATCAATTGGATTGGTAATATTAAAGGTGGAGGAGGGGGTGGATTTAAGTTCGCTCGATATTGAGAATATGATACGAATTAATTAATTGTTATGGTATTAAATGGGGATTAGAGGATTAAATCAATTGATTAAGGTGGGGATTAATAATGTGTCGTGTATTGCAATTAGTTAAAGAAGATGGTGCTTTAACACGTGCGAATAGGGGATACGAATTGGTATTTAATTAAAGTGGTGGTATTAATTAGTAAGTGGGGAGGATTAAGTTGGTTTAAATTGTTGGGAATTAATGGATTGGATATTACGGGGGATGTGGTATATTAATACAGGTCACGTGTGTAATTTAAATAATACGTGCTGGGGGATAGAGGGTAGAAGCAGAAGGAGGATATATCAACTCAAATGGATATTTGGATTAAGTCCAGCCACCTCGAAGAGGATGGAAGTTATATGTTACGGGCAATACAAACAAACGAATAGTAAACTTAGAGAAACAATGTACAATACACAAGTTATGTTTAAATACAGGAGTTGGTAGTAGTATCATATTGTATGTATTACATTGACCAATATGGCAGCACCAAGCTATAATGCTATACACCCAAGGATACCTTGGCATAAAACACCTTTTGGAGGACAGAGACGATACAAAACAACACATGATACGATGGTGTCTGCCGTGCCATACCATCATAAGCATGGACGTATTGTTCACCACAGATATCACTATGTAACGTCTGACGACCACCACCCCGACCAGACCGACCCCGACTCCTCCAAACTCTAGGATACACCTACCGACAAGAACACCATGTAATTGAAATGAACCAGACTATCTTTCGCCACTTTTCACCACCCATATGTATTGCAGTATCATATAGTAACCCATTAAGTGTTTGTTATCTTCTGCTTCTTCTTCTCTTGTCTACTCTTGAATCTATAAAGTACATATCCATCCTTAAACTCATCCCCCTTACCTCTTCCAAATATAGAATTCGAAACACATTCAATACCAATACCACTTCCTCCCTTCTCCCCACTTCTCAACAAATACCTTTTATAATTCAACAATTTATAACCAATATTAATACCCTCATCTCTATCCAATGCTATATGTTCCTCTATTAAATAATCTATTAATTCACTACCCCAAAAGCATTGTTTATATGTAATGAAATGATATAGTTTAATGGTACGTATGTGTAAATTATCTTGTAGTAATTTTGATATTTCATTAAGAGTTGGTTGTTGTGGTGGCGGGAGAAGAGAGGGTGGTGTGTTGGAAGTTGAATTACTGTAGGTTGGTAGAGGTAATGTATCATCGTTTTCGAGTTGTTCGAGTGCTGCGGATGTTAGCCGTGGCGTTTGTGGTTGTGTCAAATCATCATTGTTTTTGTCTTTAGTACTAACTTTAGAAGATCGACGACGGCTGCTGAATAGCTGTTTCATATCCATCGTCTATTGCAATTGACATTATGATGATAAAAGACGAAGACTTGGGCTATTCCTCCCCTCCTCGAACGTGTGCAGTGGATAGATCGATCAGGGTGTAATGACTCATCAGGCGGCAGTGATGATGCCGTGGTCAACGACATGTAGTAACCGTACTCCCCATTGTATACCCCTTCTAATATATACTACCACCGTGTCATAGACCGTCTATATAGTGGTATGTCGGTGTTAATACTACCCCACTGCCCACTCCACCACCACAGCTAATAGTTTATGCCCGTACCCAACACTACCAATACTTTGCACCACACTAAGCACTTGCTGCCTCTGCCAATTATAGACTAGTATTACTATTGTGTTGTTATCTGTGGCTGTTGACTGTGTGTGGTTGGTATTGATAATCTGCCAATGATCTACCTCCTAAACAATATCACCCGTCTAGTAATATACCCAGTGTAAAATGACGACTACCACCACCGCTGTGCGTGTACCCCGTCTACAATACAGTACATACTCTCCACTATAATATTATATACCAATCGATAACTAGTCTAGGATGGTATGACTGTTGTAGAGGTGATATGTATGGCACCATCCCCAACTCTCCTAAATATACTACTGCCGTGTCATATCCGTCTAGTAATATACCCCCGCCTGTATGATGACGACGTGCCGCCGCTGCTGTTGTTAATATACCCCCACAGTTAAATAATACATTGTACCCAATCCTAGACTACTACTGTCGTGCATACTATATCATCTCATAACTAACATACAACTCAATCTTTGATGTATACCAGTGACTGCTACCTCTCCACTACCACTACCACCTATCTAACCCCTCTCCATCCACTAACCTGATATGATGCTGTATGCCATTAGTGTTATTATTGGTAGTGAATGTGTGCTAGATGACACTGCTGGTTACCACCACCACTCGTCCTTCCTCTCCAATCACTTCTTCCTACCTACTATTGTGTTGTATTCATGTTGATCCACTAATCTAATCTAATAAGTACCACTACTTCATCAATAATCAACCTCAGAGCTTGTACTTTATATCGATCACTATTAGAATACTCTAATGAATACTATATAACAACTCCCAACAACTTAGCAGCACTAGTGCCGAAGTAACAGCCAATGGTATGATGAGAAGACAATGAACATCCAATAGAAGATGATTTACCAAACCAGGGAAGAAGGATCAGAAGAAGGGAATGTACATGGTTATTCAATCAAATTCAATCAATTTCTTTCTGAATTAAAGTATATTATTAATGTTAATAATGATTGTTGTTATTATTAATATCCAATACCAAATTTTGAGACCGAAGGTCGATAATAAATGTTGTAGAGCTCGACGAGACGATTCTAAAACTACCATCATCACTTCTAGATGTTTTGGCTGATTTAACTGGCACCAAGTCTGTTATTCGCATTATTAATACCATTATTGTGATCAGCTTGAGAATAGCTTTGCAACGCTGGTCTTAACGTCCAATTTGGGTAACATAAAAATTATTATGTCATTTTGGGGTGTTGCAATTATAGCCCTATATCTTGCCTGTTATTCTGACAGTTAATAGCCTCTACCGCCTAAACTACTTGGATTTAGAGACTGTTAATACCCGTAGGAGATAGCCCCGATCCTCCTCTTTCTATTGATATCCTCATCTCTCAATTTACCCAACCTTTTCATTTCTGAGATATTTACCATCTTATGTTAATTTGTGTGTTGTGTGCATTATAGCGCAGCCCCCAGTAAACCGCTGCATTAACGACCGTATTACTACTAACAAGAGACTATTTAGAAGGTATTAACATGCTTTGTTGACTGCTATCGCCGTCCTCCACCTCCTAATTAAACCAGCCATTGCAATTGAGCTGTTATTGTTGTTTGTGCTCATATTTTCATGTAGAGAACTCCATAAAGAACATTCTTTCTCTGCTCTCACTTTTTGCTCTCTCTCTCTCTTCCTTCTATCTCTTGCTTCTCTTGCCTCTGTGTGTTGCTTTTATGTGTGCATTAACCATTCTATCTTCATCTCCATATCTCTTTTAGATTGGTTGTTCAACAGTGTTGGTAATGTGAGCTTAGATAGGCTACACTGTTCATATCAAACTCTCTCTCACCTCTGCCTATTTTTTGTGTCCATTCTCTCTTCTCTTTTGCAACTCACTCTCAATACTCTGATGTTGTGTACAGTGTCAATGCACTGTCATCACACTTCTTGCATTGCCATTGATGTTGGCTAACATTCTTCTCGACTACTCAAAATTGTATACCATCCCCAAAGATATCAGAGGCGTAGCCGAATGATATGGGGATGGTATACAATTTTGCCCTTGCAGGGGGCTCTTCCAAAGACACAAAAGAAGTGAATCACACAAGTGAGGTACAAGTACAGATACTAATAGTAATCTTTTGCTGTTCTTTAATTCACATAGCAGCCCAAACATCTACTACTCTCACACTTGACACTTATACTCTCATCATCTCACCCTTGATCCTCTCTCTCTCTCACAAAGACCATGAATCTCTTGACTCTCTGCTAAGCCAATACTCACTCTCCTGTCTCTCTTCTTTACCAACCTCTCTCTCATCTTTGTCAAAACTACTAAACGAAGCTCAAAAATTGTAGCCATCCCCAATTCAATCAAGGCGTAGCCGCAGATTGAGGGGTGGCTACAATTTTTCCCCTGCGGGAGGCCTTCAAAAGAAGATCACCACACCCAAGCTAAACGTATACACATGATATACTGAATACCTAAGAGATCATCCATATATGAGAGAGAAGTAAGTACGTGAGTGTCAACAAGATGCATCAATGGTCAAAGTCAACTGAGAAGAAAGTAAATATTCCACTTGTAAGCATCTCACGCAAAAACCCAATCAAATCATTGCAACTTTTTTAAGATTTCAACAATGGCGGCCGTCTCTTCTCTTACTCTCTCAGCTCTATTAATACAACAATAATAATGTAGAAACGTCGTCAATAGCATAATAACAATGTAATCGTGCAATACTCGTCGGGCAGTAGCGGCTTATCAGCTCACGAGCATCATTATCATTAATCGAATCAAATCAACAAAGTGCACCAACACATAATCGTTGTTGTTATTGCAGGAGACTCATCACGTAAATGTATCCCAATTAAACATCCAATACCACAAAAGTTTCAAGGTGACATTGACAAGTTCAAGGATGTACAATTACCTGACTTTAATAGTCTTGTGAATTTTCCAGGACATATGACAAAGAATCCCACAAATGTGCCTGATGGTATGAGATGTTGTGTCATGTGTGGTCAAGCCTGTAAATGCACGAAAGTTGGTAAAGGTAATGCCAAGGGTGGATATACGAATCATGGTCCTGGCACTCCTCAGCCTCAAATTGTTGTTAGTA
>Ga0214477_100452_pt1 | contig 28620 bp, 30 predicted proteins | sample M1_20Mar14CPVII9_FD_165058 | JGI IMG/M metagenome (GOLD analysis project Ga0214477, IMG submission 165058) | Marine eukaryotic communities from Monterey Bay, California, United States - M1_20Mar14CPVII9sort6BwellC16 | ecosystem: Environmental > Aquatic > Marine > Unclassified | place: USA... | reverse complement strand
AGATGAACAATTGAAGCAGCGTATAGAGGGACGTCCGAGCATGGTAGATATGATTCAACGAGTAAAGGAGGAGGTAAAGCTACCCTTCGATGTAGTGTATGACGAAGAAACGAAGGAGTTTAAGACGGTACATCAGGAGGAGAGGGAGTATGAGGTGATAGTAGACCGGCCCAAGAATTCTCAGAAGGAGTATAAGGTGGTAGTAGACAAGCCTAAGAAGAAGACGGCGGGATCTTCGGATATTAGGGATCTTACTAAGATCGATAAGCCGGCTGCCAAGAAGAAACCTCAACAGTCTAAGCCTGACGTGAAAGCTATTGAGAAGAAACCTCAACAGTCTAAGCCTGACGTGAAAGCTATTGAGAAGAAAAACAAGCCAATTAAGAAGAAGGAGTCTCCATTGCAAAAGCCCAAGCCAATGAATGTAAAGATTCAGGATAAAGGGATTGGTAAACAAAAGCCTGCATCTGTTAATGATAAGAAGAAACAAAAGCCAAGCATTGCAGCAGCTAAAGATGTCAAAGGTAAAGAGAAACCAGCAATGAAGAATGACAAAGATAAGGGAAGTTTTAAAAAGATGAAGAAGTTGTAGTTGGGAGGGAGGCAAAGGGTGAGACCATCTCATAAGTGTATAGAGTTTGGTGGTCTCATAATAAGACAGGGTATCCTAGATTGTTCTCTTCTTTATCTTCTACTGATATGATTATCTTAGTAATGCAATCAACAATAGTGCCCTGAGAGAGATATGATCCAATAATACACTCTCAATATCATCAGCACTATCGATATCCTCAATGCACTAATAATCAGACTAGTACCAACTAAGTTTATTGAGAGAGCATGCATCTAATCTGAATCTTTATCCATCTGTTTTTGGATTCTTTTTATCATTTCCTTGCCCCCGGCTAGTAGACTAACCACCACATATAATAGGAAGAACCACTGACCAAAACTGCTACCAGCACTAGTTGTGGATCCGTCAGCCATTTCTCCGATTGGAGCTGATATTGACGATTCTGCATTTGCAATTATGGGTATTGTGGTAGTAGCAAAGATTGATACTGTAGACACCGTGCTTAGTATGTTAGTTCGAACTGAATGGGTATCTCTAGATTTGTCAATCGGTATGCTGAAGTTACATGATGAAGAGTGTCGAGACATCATCTTTTGTTGCAGTGATAGATTGATCGGTTGAAAAGCTGTTGACAATACAGTCATGAGTAATAGTTGAAGTAGAAAGTAGATGATAGATGACATGATGATATATTGGATAGACAGGAGGTATATTGTTATTGATGCTCGCTAAGATATCAATCATTGGTCTTCTTCTCCATCCTTGATGTCTCAACATTAGAAGGATACCCATATCTTTTTCCTAGATATTTTTTGTGAACTTTGCTTATGTCGAAGTGATGGCTCATCTCTATTGACAAATGCAGGCACTATACCGACATCCAACGACTATTGGTCGCATAGAATACATGCGTTACTCGGCTGTTACGTCCTTTGTCATTTCATATACAGATATTATGCATTCTTCTCCAATCACAGTGATATATGGGTTTCAATAAGCAGCATGACAACTTTCTACAACTATTTCTCCCACATTTACTGCTTCAATGTACTGGATTTACATTCCATCTTCCGTCCAGACGTCATCCGGATGGTAATAGAATATGGCCACAACATAGATGGGAAGCTCTCATCTTTTGCTGTCGATGTATATCATTAGCATATATTACATGGAGAAACTTGTATAATAACAGTATGATACCAGCAGCCACTTGTGTCATGTTAACAATGGTATTTGCAGATTTGAATGCACGGTGGTATATGACACATGATAGATTAAACTATAGCCAAACAATACGAGGTTTGTCAGCTCCGAAATGGTCTCAATATTTGATGTCTTCTGCTCAATTTCATGCAACAACTCATTGTCTATTAACATATCTGATCGACTATCAGTTCAGATTGCAGCGCTGACAGTTGTTCAATTATCTGCATTTGGTATGACACTTCGGAGAAAGGGACATATTACACAAAAAGAAGGTGTTGTACTTTATGCATTGGTATTAGTATTGGGTATGATTGTAATCTTTGATGATCTTCAAAGGAGATCCTTGATCAATCTGGCATTCTTCTTTGGCAATACAGCTGCAGTGTTTAGGATGTATCTTGGAATGAACAAGTATTATCTGTGGAGTGGGGTAGTTGCAGTGTTGACTCTTTTGATGAGAAATGGATTACTAAATGATGATATGATTCCCTACTCATTGGCCATGAATGTATCAAGTTGGATACTACTCCTAGGGACATCCTATCTGAAGCATCGCTAGACTATACAAAGGTATTATGATATATTTTGCATTTGATAGATTAAAGTTAAGCTAATAATACAGATACACGTTATCCAAAGGGAGCACCTATGCCTTCGATTTCTTTTTCTTCTCCTTCTTACTCTTTTTCTCCTTCTTTGATTTCTTTGCTTCTGGCCCCGCAGCCTCCTCCTCCTCAGGCTCGTCTGCAGCAGGCTCTTCGATCTCCTCCGCCTTTCGCTTTTTATCTTTCTTCTTTTTATCCTTCTTGCTCTTCTTTTTCTTATCTCCGTTCTCTTCCAGTACCATATCACTAGCCTCGTTATATCCCGGAGCAACAGCCGCCGATTTGGCAGCCGTAGCCTCATACTTGGCAGTCTTGGCAGCACTTAACTTACCATCCTTATTGGCAAGGATGACCGTACCATCTCCACCCTCAAGTTGACGCAATCGAGCCTCAACCTTGGCTCGCCCTTCATAACCAATGGTAGTATCCGGATGATCAGCCGTTTCATCTGACAGGGCATCTACCCTCGTGGCAAGTGCCGCCTTGGCAGCCAAGACACGAGATATCTTACCCTTATGCTTGGGTGCGGCCTGTCCAACTAATGACGCGTGATATATAAGACCATACTTGGGTGTATCATGCTTGGTTTTAAGAGCACGGAATAATGCCTTCTCGGCACCAAGGATTTGGACCGTCGATGCTGGTTGTTTGGCAAGGTTCATTAGTGAACCAGAGTGTGAAATTAATCGTGCACCGACAAGTTCACCAAGGAGGATGGTTAAGTTGGGTGCAATAGCATTCATACGATTCTTCAAATAATCGAATAATTGAATACGATATTCCGTCAATGATAAAACTTGCTCTGCCAAACTTTGAATATTAATTATATCCAAGTCGGATATTTCAGTACCCATGGATACCTCCGCGGCTTCCTTTACGGCAGCTTCGATTGACTCTTCTTCTAATATCTGTGAGAGATCATGTTCTCTGTATTTGTGTCGGTACCCAGCTGTTAGAACGAGCTTTGAGTATTGGGCATTATCATTGACAATCCCTTGAAGTTCTGTGATTTGTGGATGGGAGTGTGGAGGAGTGAGTGTGGGAGTAGTAGTGAGTTAGACACCCCAATATCAATATTCGCATTATTTATTAATCCAACAACAATAAACACACTTACCAGGAAAATGCCATCCATACCATTCCTTAACCCTCATAGCATATGTATTAATCTCCTTATCCAATTCATCTAACAATCCAATAGCCTGAATAACCATGGTATCAACTTTATCACTTGAAAACTTCAATTTGTACCGTGATAACGAATGACTTAATCCCAATCTCATGGCTGTTAAATCACTTTCAGACACTGTCGGTCCTTGTCCTTCATCCTTACTCTCTCCATCTGAATCTTTACCCTCCATTAATTCATCAAGGTAACAACGTATACCACGAAATAATTCATGTGTCTTGGCATCACATGCCAATGAACAATTTAAATTCGGAATAGCTTCCTTAATACCACCAACCATACTTTTATCAAGTATAGCCAATGAATCACCATCTGCACCAGCACTTTTCTTTAATTGTTTTTTAAGGAATGATTTGAGTGATTTAGATACCTTTCCGTCAATGCAGGCTGCGGCGGCTGTTACTGCGTCGGCTGTGTCGGCGAATGGTTCAAAGTGTATTAAGTTTACATACTTTTTAGCCTTTTTGGCATCTGCAAAGAATTTATCATGTAGATCGTCTTCGGATGTTTTGGATAATTTCTTTTCATCTGTAATCTGTGTTAAGAGTTGTGAGTTTGAGATAGAGGGTATAGATTTGATTAGATATGGATATATAGTATCAATATAAAGATAATAAGACCCCATAGAGAGTATACAGGGATATTATGATGATACAATACATACAACATCTCAATTGAATAACAATTGACACTTGATGTCCAGATGGCCAGTTTGATGCACAAGATGTGTCAACTAAATCTGCCTCGTATCCCTACAAACCAAACAAAAAAACATGATATATTACGTACTTTAAACAGGGAATATCCCGCTGGTGTTTCAAATAAGAGATGCATTGTAGCGCCGCCGATTGATATTTATTAGACGCCTCTCTTGATGCAAAGAGATGAATGGCTATTAATTTAGGATACCACTTGCGCTCCTCATTTTTCAAGTATGATGCCAAGCCAAAGGCCGGCGGCGTGTGGAGTTATTATATACTGTGTGTACTTACAATATTAGTATAAGAAGAGAGATTTAGAGTAGTATATGGTAAGTCGAGTGCTAGGGCTAAATTATAGCATAATATGTCAAAAGATATATTTTTTGTGTACGATATCTCTTTTGATTGCAATGACCTCAACATCTACCTCTATCACCTCCAAACAACCAATAGCAAAGTAAATATTATAAACTATCATGTCTGACGAATTTCCTACACCGCTTGAGATTAAAGTTCTTGCTGAAGGTAAGATTTATATATTGCAATACTACGGTATAGATTTATTTGTTATTGCAATACTACGGTATAGATTCATATCATAATTTAGTATTGTCGATTCTTATTAACACATTAATCTCTTTCGGTGGCACATCTTGCAACTCTGTATTATATTATATGCATATCATATTCGATATATACACTTGCAACTCTTGTATTATGCATATCATATTAAACAGACTATGGATACGAGGAACGCCGGTCGGAGGTGTCCAAAACACTCTTCTTTAAAGAAATTAAACCCGATGACCCCTCACATCCTATTAAGATTAATATATTTTACACAACCCGTGGTATCATGACACAAATTCCACATCCAACCAAGGGATATAACGAGTTATGGCGTAAATCTGCATATGAGAATTTAGAAACATTGGCCATGTACTTTGAAGATCCACGTGTGCATACCGGGAAAGGATATCGCCGTGCCAAAAAAGCAGTGATGGGTTGTGCCAAGTGTGGAGAGCAAAAAAAGAAAGATATGTACTCTAAGAACCAGTGGCAGTTAGGACCTGGCAAATCCATCTGTTCGCAGTGTGTCATATCTTCCAATGGTGGCGGTGATGATAGTAGTGGTAATGGAGCTAGCTCAAACAATGGCAACGACAACAGTGGCAGTAGCAACAACAAGAATAATGAATCATTCCCAAGCTTGACAGCCGAAGCATTAAATGCTCACAATCAAAAGACTCAACAACAGATTGATTCAGCAAAGGGGAAGAAGAAGAATGGATTGGAACGTCGTCAGTTCAATTGTCCACTATGCCCAAAGGAAGGACGTGGTAAACAAGTATTCTTTAAAAAGGTTCCCAAGGATAAGCCGATTGTCAAATGTCCCAAGGTATGTACTCTCTGTTCGTTGTTTTGTTCCATGTATGTATTATCCAATCTCTAACTATTTCTTTTTGTTATTGTTTATGTCTTTTATATACAGTGTAAGAAAGTAAACCGTGGGAATGTTGAACGACTGTATCCTATTCCAAAGGGTGAGGAGAAGGGATATGGTAAGACTTTGTTTTATAGATATTATGTACATATGTGAACACAAGCGCTAAATCAATTGTGCATACAACAAACAGGACTCTTCCGATGCCTTGCACCAGACTGTAAGAATACTTGGGGCTCATCACGAGCCATTATGAACATCGGCCAAGAGTGCTTTGGTTGTGCCGCTCGGGGTGAGCCTAACCATTTCGTGAAACCATTCCGTATCGAGGTGTACAAGCATGGACACAAGGGTATTGCAGGTGGTGGAGCCCGACCTGCTGGGCGTAACGTTAGACGTCAGCCTCGTAACCCTATTGCGGAAGATGAAGAATCGGCAGTACCTTCATATTCTGCCGCTGATCAGCAACGCTTCAATAGTGGAGGTGGTAATGCGCTTGTAGGTGGTGGTGATGGTGGACGAGGATTTGATTGGGTTGATGTCAAGGAGGAGGCATCATCTGATACTTCCTCTCAGGCTACCCCTACTCCTGCGGCGTCAAGGTTGTCACAGTACAAAGCTAATCATCACTGTGAGGGTTGCGCTACTGGTTTATGTCGTTCTCGGAAGTTACCAATCTCGGGTATTCATGTAAGTAGATCCTTTGTGAGGTCAATTCATTGCTTTTGTTTATGCAGTCTTATCTCATGAATTATCTATCTCTTTATCAGGATGTACATGATGGATGTACTGTAAGTACCAGTGCATCGATTATTACCAACTCAGAGGTTGATAAGTCAGAGTTTGTTGATAGGGATATCGACTTTGATGATTGGGCCAGTGATGATGGCTCAGATGCTTATGTGACCGTGGGCAATAACGGGAAGATGTTGAGGGGTTGAGAGGAGGCATTGGTGGAGAATAGTCAGAGGGGGAAGGGGGTATCCTATTGTGTTTGGATATCATATTGAGATTTACTATAACCCTATGGATCTTAAGTATGGGTATATCTGGTGACGATGGAATGTGGGAAGCTGGTTAACTAGTAGCCAGATTAAATGTTTAGTGTAGATGAAGTACGAGCAGCAGAGATATTTGTGTAAGGTAGGTCATTATGAGCAGCAGAATAGATGTGTGTCAAGTACTTCATTAGGGAGTACCAGTTTGCATTTGCTCATCGAATAAGGTTAACTAAATATTAGGGATGATAGAGTGTTGGCAATGACCCCAGTAGATCGCGCGGCAATAAAGAAAGAAAAGAAATTTTGGCAGTAAATGTTGCTCGTATCTTGTTTTAGGTAGTGTCTATCTAAGTTAGTTTATCTATTTGGTTCATCGCTATGCAATGGTATGCTTATTCTAGCTTTTCTTGATGCGTCATGTTACTAAACCACTGCCAAATTGAGGCTTGCACTGCAATAAACCTCTGGCAGAGCCACAATTGCCCCCATAATAGCCCAATATTTATCATGCCTGTGAGCAGTAGTTCACATCAAATCATCTTGTAGCACTTGTCGCATTATCTTGTAGCATCTTGCTTGCCGATATAAACTACACTGCCATTAACACATACTTTCATGTAACGCGCCGACACATATGCACATAAATTTATTCAACAAACAAAACAACAACAAAGATGACTCGCTCTACCTCGATCAATGCCTCCACCAACAAAGTCGTCAAACCAAAAGCACCGAAGCGACCTCTATCGTCTTATAATCGTAAGTGCTGATATGTTTATATGTACACGATATTCTTCTCATTATTAATCATCGTCATCGAATGTTCATCATTACCACATCTCTCTCAACTCACAACACTTGTTTATTGTCTCTCTCCATTAATACTCATACAGTCTTCTACCGATATAAACGTGGCAAAGTCCAGGAAGCATACAAGTCGGGCATCGCATGCAAGGATAGTATCATCCGTCTAGTACAGACTACTCCCGGTCTAGAACAAGGATATGACGAGACACTTTCCTCTACTCAATTGATGGAGCTATCTCGTGCAAATATCCGAGTTGTTCTACTAAACAACCTTGCCCCTACGGATACGAGCAAACGTATGCATCGTAAGTGCTTATGTATGTCTTCTCTTTTAGATTGATACACATCATGTGCTCACATCTTGTGTTCATATTCTATTGCAATGTTCATTATAGGTAAATCACATGGCAACTCTGTGATGAGCTTCTTGGAGATGAACAAGCTTATGCTTGATTCATGGAAGGCTGTTGATAGTCATTCTCGTCGGTAAGAGACACATCACATGTCAATACCAATATACTACTACATGTTGATACCAATATAATTGCTCACATCTTGTGTTCATATTCTCATTGCATACATACAGAGTTTTTGAAGAGCTTGCCTTGGAAGGGAGACTCTCTTATAAGAAACGACTTGCAGAGTTTGTCGAGAAGTACCCAGATGAGTGTATATCTCAGCCAAAGAAGAAAGCGAAGAGATCAGCCTCGAAGAAGAAGAAGATCTCGAAGAAGTACGATACTGATATGGCAGAGTCCTCAACCAAGGTAACCTCATCACCTACTTCGGTCACAGCCAAGAAGATCTTTGATGGACGGTATACCCCAAGATCAAATACCGCACAGGCAGCCGCTGCCAGGTATGTCACACCGAATACAATCAAGCACCATGTCCTCCCCCCTCCAATTCCCGATACATCATTATCACTACCCCACTTCGACAGTCTAGAAGTTGATCTTAATGCCGATTCTGAGCACTCCTTGGATTCAGCAGACAGCTGGACTGACTTTGCAGACAGCTTCTTTGGTACAGAAGAAGAAGCATGTGTGCCCTCAAGAAGCGATGAACACTCAATGCATTGTGTTAGCATGGACGACTTAACTCTTGAAAACAATAAACCAGTGAAACCTAATGCTGCTTCTGATCATGATGACTTCTTGCATTTAATCACCATGATAGATGACAATCTATGAGCTTGATTAATCGGATGAGCTTCTATATTAACTGCCGCCGTAATTGCAGTTACTGGCTCAACAGTTTTGTTTTTTTTTGCTCACATTTGAACAAAAGTGTATATAAAAACAGTTCATCATTGATAATATTCAAATGATGCTAAATGTAATCTCACTACCCTACTACTTAATCTTTGATAATACCTGAGTTAGTGCTTTGTTTGTATCATTGACAAGTAACACTATATGGTATCCGTCCACTAATTCCACTTTAGTTTTATAAGTGTATAACTCGCCACTCAGCAAACCATATAATTCATTCTTCAGTGGCACCAATCCCATATCACCTGATCGGTGATATAATACTTTAGTAATTACTGCATTAGTACTGTCTCACACCACGTATACGTGTTCTCATATTCAATTGTGAATGTTTGCAATTATAATAAGCATTCCGTACAGCCAAACACGGGTCTGATTCTATCGGATCTTTCATACATTCTTCTAATGATTTCTGTTTCTTCTTAACACAGTCCGTTTTCTCCATACATACTAATAGAGAGAGTGCTGCTTCATTACATTTCTTTGCCTGTGTTAATGTTTGCGATAGAGGAGATTTATTAGTTGAGTGGGCGAATGATAAGTATTTGATTGATAATACTAATTGATATGCATGGGCATGGCCACACTCTTTTTGAAGTACTTATATGACAAAGCAATTATATTATATGCACAATAACCATTGATTATGCAGCCAATGTCTGCATAATATTATGTTTTCTCTGGAGATGAACACATGATATGTAGATACATACAAGAAAAAGTTTGCTCACCATATTGCAGTTTAGAGAGAAGACTTGGCCCAAAACTATATGACTTTTACACACTATCAATGAAGGAATTGTCCTCCCACAACAACGATAAGTAACAACAAAGAGATTATATGTATGAATGTAAGGAATGTAGGTAGATATCACAGATGCAAACTGAGGCTGAATAAGAGAAAAAAATGACATTTTGAGATGGTATCCTATGCAGTATCCTACTACATCTCACTAGTATCTGATCTCCTATATAGCATAATCACTCTCTCGAGCCTAAAGAAGAGAGGACTAATTGATAGAGATCACTTTTATCATTGCCGTTAAGCAAGCATACATCTAAAGGAATTAGGGAGAGAAGAGACACAGTTACTTGGTTTGGATTTTATAGTCGCTGCCACTTTATCTTTTGAGGATACATACCTCCATCATCCATCACATACATATCTCCACCAGTTCCACAATCATCTTTAGCCATGCATAGTATGATGTCAAAGATGATCTCTTGTTACTCTGACGTACCCCCTGTATTTATATTCTTCTATTGCTTCACTTTTGTATATCTCCATCATTCATATATCTTAAGGAGTCTTACTATTTAAGCAAACAAGTCGTCAGTGGCCTTACTCGAACCAAGCAATTCATCCAAAGAAGCATCATCAAATTCATCATCATCGTCGTCACCATCAATATCAATTCCATCCAATACATCACCAATCTTAGTAGTCACATCCTTGGGAGTATCACGTTTCTTCTCCTCTTCGGCCTCCATTTTCTTCGCTAGACTCTCAGCCTTGGCCTTCTTCTTCTCACGTTCTTTCTTCCGTTTTTTATCATTCAATGCCTTGACTACCTCAGCTCGGGGTGTTAATATAGCACCCAAATTACGTCCCTCACGACGTGGCTTACCCTCCATATTGCATAGGTCTTCAAGATCGGTAGCTAATTTGTTTAACAAGTCAACTCCCAAATTATCATGCTGTACCTCCCTACCACGGAATTGAACAGTTGCCTTAACACGATTACCCTGATTTAAGAACTTAGTCGCCGCTTTGAGACGGACTGTATAATCATGTTCACCAATCTTATAACTCATTTTAACCTCCTTAATTTCTGTAGCCTTGGAATTCTTAGCTTTCTCTTTACGTTTCTTCTCGTTTTCATACCGATACTTGGAATAATCCACAATTTTACATACCGGTGGGTCGGAGTTTTGATTAATTAATATTAAATCTAATCCGCCTAGTTCTTTAGCCTTTGCTAATGCATCTGCTTTGGAGAGGATACCGAGTGATTCATCCTTGCCTTCTTTATTTTGTACATTGACGCGTACTTCTGGGTATTTGATTTCGGCATTCATTGGTGGGACGTATTCTGGCTTAGCTCGTGGTTGACGCCGTCCGCCACCTCGTCGAATTGCCGATAGGGAGGTAGTTGATTGCTGTTGTATTGTTGGTACTATGCATGATGATGATGATGTTCTTGTGAGGAAGGTGGTTTGTGTTGGTGTTGTGAATGCATCTGATATTGAGGACGTCGCCAGTACCAATGCCGCGGCAAAGGCTCCTATTCTTCTATGTGATGATTGAGACATTAGTTGTGTTAATTTAAGCAGTAGTGATATTGTATCGGCGCCGACATACTTGTCTCTCTTCTTCGTGCAGTTAGTGAAAAAAATGAAATGAGTGGAGGGCGGAGGGGTTCCTTTTAATTTTATAAAGGTCTACTTACGTATCGACCTGAACCAGAGATGAAGGCGAGTGTAGTCAGTTACTAGCTAATGTAAATGTATGCTTTCTATCTACTCAGCGGCATTGCAGTAGATTACTTTATCTGAGCTATTTTTTTATAACCTGGCTGATATTATCAGAACAACTTAGTTTCACTTTCACTTTCACATGACATTGACAAGATCTCCTCTGACTCTGCTGGATCTTCTCCTCCTCTCGTGAGGCTCTTCATCATTAAGTTGATATACAAATATCCCCACAAGATAGTCTAACAGATCATTCATTCATGATATTCCAATCTACATGCCTCAAAGGATTTCTTAACATGTTCACGTCGCTTTTCAATAGCCTCATGAACCTTATCATATGCCGCCACAATCTTACTTTCTAATTCATTCTGATCTTTACTTGTACTAAAAATATCATATACTTCATCTCCAAACTTTATTGTATACGTGAGTGTGTGGAAGTATGTAGGATTGTCCGAAAGTTTGTAAGTATGTAAATGATCTATTTAATTCATATCTCACAACATCAACATACATAGGTACGCTCAAAACTTACCCTAGCCTTGCAAGTTTTCATATACCTTTCTAAATGATCACGTGGGAATGGTGCTACAATTTGTCCACCCTCCATTGTTAGATCATGTGCTGATTAGATATATGATTTTGGATATTTAAAAGTATATGCACATCTTGTGAGCAAGAAATAAGGACACATATAAACTATAATTTGCAATATACAATCCAAAAACTTACCTTTGCCATTCTTCTTCCCCTCATCAGGCGGACCCAACTTGAATTGTACCTTATCACCTCGTCTCAAATTTGGATAATATATATTATTTGAACTTCCATCTTCAAGTTGTACACGACGTATATCATTTCTATGGATGAATATTTTATCATTTTCTTGTAACTTCGATTCATCTATCCAACTTGGTATAATGAAACCGTATGCTTCTTTTGTGTTGAAGTGTTTTACTACTCCTGTTTTGATGTCATCATTATCAAGTGATGTGTCGGTAGTATTGGTTGTGGAATCGGAAAAGCGTCTAGTTGCAAAGATACAACGACTTGTTGCGAAATAAGAAGATGATGAGGTGCTGCTGATACAACTACGAGATGGAGCCGTGGCTCTCGTGGCGACGGTAACTAGGAGACGATTCATATTGCAGTCTTGCAGTCTTTATGTAGATGGCACGGCAGGAGATAGATGGCATCGCTGTCCACGGTGAACAAATATCTACGTTTGATCGCGAACATATTATTATTGCCATGATATTCCAAATGGAGGCAAATGAGCAACTCGTGACTATCATTCGAGTCCCCTTTGAGCTGCCATCCGACCAGCCAACTCAATCTTTAGAAGTCGAGAGCCGTAGGCAACGCTCTTATAACCTGGGCAACGCGTTATCATCCATCCAGGAGATATAAAGGGCTATACACATACTGCTTTGTCATTTGCAATTCGGTCGTTTTGGAGGAAAGCCGACAATACCAATACAAGAGAATTTCTACAGGGGGAGTTTGACACACATCAGACATCACACAACATCAATAATGATGTATCATCAACCACTCATATCTACATCTATATTGCTATTATTCATAATATGTATAAATATTTCTCATAGTTCGCTGCTACCTCATGGGTCGAATAAAAGAGTGGGTGGTAACACACCAACATTTATAAATAGGGGTGGGTCAACGAAAGCGTTGGATAAAGATATTATTAGTCAATTAGATAGACAACAGCGACATCATCAAAAGGCTGATGGCTCAATACAAGATGATACCGATATAAGTTGCAATAATAATGATGATGCCAATCTTAAGGCGTCAGATCAAGAAGAAGATATAGCAACAGATAATAATGATGGGGAGGATACCGACACACAACTTTATGTAACAAAACGAGATGGTAGGATGGAGCCACTTGATAAGAACAAGGTAAGTTTCATTGTATTGACCATGAACCGTATACAAAGCTGAGCGTACCGCTTATATCACCTTTTTCATATCTCTCCCCTGCCCTCTCTTGCCCATTTCTCTCCTAATAACATCAACACACACATAAATAGATATTAAAACGTCTACAAAATCTATCAACAAACTTAAACACAAAGTATCTAAACCTACATCAATTAACCTCTCAAATATATGCAGGATTATATCCAAATATAACAACCTCCCAAATTGATATACTATCATCTGAAACATCGGCATCAAAATCAACACGTCATCCTGACTATTCAACATTGGCCGCACGAATATGCACATCCGCCAATCATAAATGTACACCACCTAGTTTCTCAGAAGCAATGTTACTACTAAATGAAAATGGTACCGGTTTTATTAATAATGATATAGCATCCCTAATCACACGTCGTGGTAATGAAATTGATCAACAAATTGACATGGAGAGAGATTATGATATAACCTACTTTGGTTATAAGACATTGGAACGTTCATATTTATTAAAAAAGGATGAAAAGACAGTGTTGGAAAGACCACAGTATATGTGGATGAGGGTTGCACTTGGTATACATTGTTGTAATGAACAGTCTGCCACAAGAGGTAGAGTGAGTGGTGATGTTGAAAGTGTTAATAAGGAGCAAGGAGGATTAGGAAGAGTGATCTCAAAGGAAGAAGAAGATGCCAACTTAGCCGCAGCATTCGAAACATATCATTTAATGTCCCGGGGATACTTCACACATGCATCACCAACCTTATTCCACGCCGGCACCATCCATCCACAATTATGTTCATGCTTCTTAGTACAAATGAGTGATGATTCAATTAATGGTATATATGATACTCTCAAAAGATGTGCGGTAATTAGTAAGGCCGCTGGTGGTATTGGATTATGTGTTAATAAAATTCGTGCACGTGGTACATTTATCAAGGGAACACGTGGCGTGAGTAATGGATTAGTACCAATGTTACGTGTTTATGATTCAACATCGCATTATGTAGACCAGGGTGGTGGAAAGCGTCCTGGTGCTTTTGCGATATATGTCGAACCATGGCATGCTGACATATTTGATATATTGAACTTGCGTAAAAATCATGGTAAGGAAGAACAACGTGCACGTAACTTATTCTATGGACTATGGGTATGTGATTTATTCATGAAACGTGTTGAAGATGATGACGTATGGAGCTTGATGTGTCCACATTTATGTCCGGGTTTGAGTGAATGTCATGGTTTAGAATTTGAAAAGTTATATACCAAGTATGAAAATGAGGGACGGTATATTAAACAAGTACGTGCACGATCATTATGGGGTGCCATATTAGATGCACAGATTGAAACCGGTACGCCATACCTGTTATATAAGGATGCTGCCAATGAAAAGAGTAATCAACAAAATTTGGGTACGATACAGTGTAGTAATTTGTGTACGGAAATTATACAATATACAGATTCAGAGGAGGTGGCGGTATGTAACTTGGCTAGTATATGTTTATCAAAGTTTGTTGTTAGTGACCGTGGACGGTATGGATCAGTAAGTAAGTTGGGTGATGCATACTTTGATCATGATAAGTTACACAAGGTTGCCAAGATAATAACACGTAATCTTGATAAGGTAATTGATGTAAATCAATATCCGATTGATGGTGCCAAGAAGTCCAATCGTCGACATCGACCGATTGGTATTGGTGTTTCTGGACTTGCTGATGCTTTTCTGCGATTGGGATTGCCATTTGCGTCAGAGGAGGCGAAAGAATTGAATGAGGCAATCTTTGAAACGATATATCATGCAAGTTTAGAGGCTAGTAATGAAATTGCTAAGGAGAAGGGATCGTATGATACCTTTGAGGGTAGTCCGGCTAGTAGAGGGGAGTTACAATTTAATCTATGGGGTGTTAGTGATGGGGAGACTCCAAGTAGACGGTATGCCGAGGAGAAGAAAGAGTCAGAAAAGCCACTGGGGGATAATAGTGGCGACGATGACGGCGCTTCACCTATAGACATGTCCAAGCTGCAACGGTATTCCAAACAAGTCGAAGATGTTGGGTATGATTGGGATACACTTCGACAAAGAATAGTCGAGGGAGGACTGCGGAATTCGTTGCTAGTTGCACCCATGCCAACAGCCTCGACATCACAAATCCTCGGTGTTAACGAGTGCTTTGAACCCTTCGCTTCCAACCTATACGTTCGACGTGTCAAGGCTGGTGAATTCATAATCGTTAATCCACACCTAATACAAGACCTATCAGACCTAGGGATATGGAATACAAATGTTCGAAATCAACTAATGAGAGATGGTGGATCAGTTGCCAATATTGATTGTATACCTAACCATCTTAAGAACTTATACAAGACTGTATGGGAAATGAAAATGAAGGATATAATTGATATGGCAGCCGATAGAGGGAAGTTTATTGATCAGAGTCAAAGTCTGAATCTGTTCATGGCCACGCCTACTACTAATAAACTCACGGCTATGCATTTTTATGCATGGAAGAAGGGTCTAAAGGTAAGAAGGGAGGAAAGAGATGATCTTTGTCTTGTTGTTGTTTGTTTATCATACTGCTGATGCTAACCTGTTACTCGTCACACACCACACTCACAACCATTCAATAGACTGGGATATATTATCTTAGAACAAGACCAGCCGTGAATGCTAAACAAGTTACATTGTCTAAAACAGATGAAACTGATGACCAAGAAGAGGATGCTAATGACCCTCAGGAAGAGAGTATCATACCTGAACTCTCTGATGAGGTGTGTCTCAGCTGTTCGGCATGAAAGACTTGTTGTATATAATATTAAAATAGTTACTTTAACTATAAAGTTGGCACTGTCCATCTATTCTATATGATGTTGTTTGAGTTGATACGGGAGAGGATGCCCTCTAAGTCTAGTCATCTTGAGTCATCTTCCTATTCCTTCGTTCCTTTGCATTCCTGATCAGTCTAATCAACAGCCGCAAAGGGATTTGCAACGGGAGGTACGCACAAACATTCCATGCTGTATGAGCGCCTACTGCCGCCCAGATGCCATGTGTTATAAATAAAGGGCACAATAAAGATGACGCTCCCACATATGTAAGTAGACAGTGAAACATTGCTGAAATGATAGGGCGATAACGCATTTGATATTCGTGCAAACCAAACGCAAAGCTCATAAACAAAGCTCGCGTATTTTGGTCAAAGAGCTGCTTTGATAATATGTCCTCGATATCTTTACGGGGAAAGATTGATGTAACTTCATCAGCACTAGGAACCGGGAGATGATTACTAATGTGGGCTGCGGAGAAGATTACACTGGATACAATCACCCAGCGTGAAAGAGACTGACTATCATCTGAATCAGATTCGTTGGAAGATTGCTCTTTGTTTCCCCCCATTGATAGAAACAACTTCCACAACCTCCAAAGCCCCCATCGGAATACTAACTCCTCTATGATAGGAGCAACAACAATGGCATGGGAAATAGAGGGTCTGTCATAAGATGCTTTAGGAGTAGAGATAACCCGCTGGGAGATTCTTCCAATGAAAGCAGTAACATCCGAGAGGCTCCGCAGGCTACCATTAATTACACCTTTCACAATCATGTAGGGAAGAAACATAATGGCTAATAGCAGCCGTAGAGGTGCGGAATGGAATAACATCAATACTCTTTCCAGCATCGACCTCATTTGCTCACTAACGACATTCATATTACTGCCGGGATAAACTGCTACCCCAACGAAGAAGAAGGCAGCAAGAGGGATCAGATACTTGCCTGCTTTTAAACTTTTTCCCCACGTGCCAAGGTAGTTTATATGCATGTAGTTTGCCCCAAACATAAAGTCTTGGGCACTCTTTGCCACGGTAGTAGATAATTGATTGGTAGTCTTATTAATGTCTGTATTGTCTTTGCTCTTCAGAGAATGTTTGTGGGCTGGCACTTCTAGGTAATCATCACTTGCGCTCGCATCCGTGTCATCATCGTCATTATCGGTAGTACTCATCATCGTTAAAGATGGGAAGTTATTAGCAGTCTTAGACATTAAACTGTCATATTGATGGATAATTTGTCTTGATATGATTGCATTGTTGTGTCGTGTTACGACGACTGCCCTTTTGTTGATTGAAAATCCAGCTGCTCGCACTCCAGTGAGGAGGAGGCAGCAAATCCTAATTGTCATGATGCATTTGATGTGCCGTGGCTCAGTTGTTGGATACTCGTTGTCAGCCTCTGCTCGTTGTTGTGTGGTGAATTTCACTTTTGACTCGTATTTACTACACTTTTTTATGTAGTGTGGCTCAAAGAGGCAATGCTTGCAGCACGTCATTGATCTCTTTTCCCTATCCGAACTAATCTCCACCCACTCTTCATTGCAGCTCTCTTTCCCATATTAGTAAAAGTTAATAGTAAAATAAACCAATGATAAGTTAAATGCCTTTGTAGTAGCATTAACAAACCACAACAAGATGATGTGGAATATACCAGCACATAATAAAAGCCCTATTGCCGGAGAGTCATCCACACCAATCGAAGAACAGTACTACAAACTCCAATCACAAAATAGAGCTTTGGCGGAGGAGATCAATTCACTCAACGACGCCAATCTAAAGTTAAGAACCAAATGTGCCTCGTTGGAGACAAACCAAAAGAAGATTGCAGCCAGTGACGATGCCGCTAAACTGGCTTCGTCGTTGTTACACGAGAACAAGAACCGGCAAGATTATGATGACCTCTTTCAATCATATGACAGTATTAAAAAGGAGCACCACCAATTAATAACGAAACATAAATCATCATTGCAGGTAATAAGTAAGCTAAAGAAAGAGATAGCTTCACTAAAGAGGCGGGGATATGGACGAAACAATGGCACATCTTACACCCCAAAGCGGCATTCTACTGGTGGTTGCAAAAAGGTTCTTGGAGATGTTGTTGTAAATACACCGGCAGATGATCACTTGGGAGACGACGAGGATAAAGAAAATGTTGACAGTCTTCTAAATCAGTTGACGCTGCGACTCAACTCTGCTGAAACTCAATTACAAACACTAAAAGCAACCCCCGTCGTTAGTAGAGACACTTGTAGTAGAGCTGAGATTGAGGTAAGCAAATGTCGTATTGATGATATAATATAAGAACCCACTCATTCATATAATCAATCTCACCTCATGCTTCTATTTCATGACAGGAGTCTACCACAAAGCTCCATCTGCTACAATCCCAAAGACAGATTGATCAATCTAGAATGAAGACTCAGGAAGATAAGTTGCATAATATCCTCAGCCTCCACAAGGAGTATAAGGCCAGGTATGCTTCAGTTAAGAAGGATCTGCATCTCTATCAAGAAGAGAATGAGTCTTTAAATCTCCGAATCTCCGAGCTGGAAGAGAGCTGTGCAGAACTCAACCAAGGTAATCGATTCTTGGAAAAGAAGGTGCAAACTCTATGCAAGGTAACCGATGAACCAAAGTCTTCCCCAGCACCACCACATCGTAAATGTAGTGTTGTTGATATTTGGCAACTCCAAGATGAAACCCAAAAGCAACTTAGTCAGAAGGAACTTGAGCTCAAACATGCAACTAAAATGCTTCAAATCAAAGAATTGGATAATCAAGATCTCCGAACAAAGGTCGAGCAATATCAACAACGTATCCGTATCTTGGAATACCAAAGAGAAGGTGAAGGCAAGAGTGACTGGTGATATATCATAGATGATATCAGCTGATGATAATGCCGAATGTGTGGTTGATCAAGTTTGTTGTGTGTTGTGTAAGGTATCAACATAAACTATCAAAACTGGGAGTTCAGTACTATTCGGTGATTGATCTCTGTGTGTTCCAAATCTATATTATTTGCTATTGCTCATTAATGAGCTGACGATGTGCACATGATGTGTATTAAATTTTGGGTCGATAATAACAATCATAACTATTCATAACTCAGGTATGATAAACATATCCTCGAACATATGATTCGCCAATAACGCAACTGCACATATCAACATCATTCATTATTCTTTGGTTGTGGTTTAGTCTGTGTTCCCACACCCTTTGGTATGCTCTTATGTCTGAAGGGAGCATGTTCTGAGGAGATTGCCAATTCATGTACTACATATCTTTCTTTCACTAATTGTTGTTGCTGTGCATCATCACCACTGCCATCACTACTTCTATTATTGCCGTCCATCTTCTTTTCTTTAACATGTGCAACAATTAATGTCTTCTTTATACTAGGCATAGATCGGACAAGTGTTTGTATCATCCTCCAATCTAACTTTCCAACATTATCATGAGGAACATGTACACAGAAATCAGAATGTACTTTACTTGGTATATCCGAGTATAATACAAGTTCTACACCGAATTGCAAACCAGAATGGACACGATATCCTTTATTTTGAAAGTGTGTGCGTACTATATCTATACGCTCCTCGTGTGTGAGGTTGGTAGTAGAGCTCTCTGATATTGTCATCAGTAATAATTGCAATCTGATTTTGATGTTTGTTTGAGGTATCCAAATTATTATTTAGTGTAGTATATCTTTCACTTTTTTCAAGAGATTATGATAATAGCCGTACTCGGATTGAGATGAGTTAACTATATCCGTCCTTCTCTCATGTCGGTGGTAGTATCATTGCATAGGTACCTCACTCATTGCTCCAATTGCTTGACACAATGTATATGTACCGTTTGATCGCCATATCTTCTACATCATTTTTCTCCTTCTGGGGGAGGAGAGTAGGATATGTTGAGCAAGATGGTGCTAGAAGAAAGGAAGCATGAAGTGCTATGCGGCAAGACAGAGTATTTTCCATGCACATTATGCTTGGGGATCTTGGGCTGTGGCGGACGACCAACACTCTCGTCTCCTCACAAAATGTAAAATAATATATCGAAAACAATCATCAATATCAATCGCTAACATCAATAAATAATACTCCTATGTTGACTCTGCTACGCTCGGTTGCAAAGGCCGGTATACAATCAGCTAGTATCATGGCCATTGCTGATATTAGTACACAGTTAGTGTTAGAAAATAGATCTTTCATAACTCATGAGGAGAAAGGTATTTGCAAAGATACACATCAAACATATCAAACCGACATACAACAGCCATCATCATCATCGTCGTCGTCAGTGTATTATGACCCCATACGAACAATGCACTGGTCGGTAGTCGGTCTTACTCTACACGGACCATACTTCTTTTTAGCATTTGGAAAATTAGACTGTTCAGTGCCCCAACATTTGCAAATGCTTTCAAAAAGACGTTCATCACCCAACTTACAATCTTTCCTCCCTATCTCGTGGCTCTATTTTCCTTCCTTAATGTATTGGAAAGACAGGGTAGTGATAGCAAGACTTCTAACAACAAAGGTATAATTCCAAAAGTACAACAAGCATTTAAAGTGGGGTGTGTCTTTTGGCCCATTGCTAATTCTATCAACTTTTCTTTCATATCTCCTCACCGAAGGATACCCTATCTTGCAACAGTCGGGGGTGTGTGGAATGGCTATCTCAGTTATATGAATGCAAATAATAGTGAATGAAGTTATGCATTAATTGATTTATCTACTGTGGCATGGATATAGAAGCGAATTAGTTAACCTATAAACACAAACAATACCAAAATATAAAGGATACCCCTCGGTGGAAGTCTACTATCTTCAGTATTACATTATACAACATGAAGTTGGGAATGCATATTTCATATACAATAGACTGCCAAGAAACGGAATAAAGTTAATCAAGAGATGGAATGTTAGAGGCAAAAGTCGAGCCCGGCTGAGATGTAAATTAGTGATCGATCTGGGCTGCTTAGTGTCTTAGGTATCCTTGGCCTTTGTCATTCAGGAAAATGAAACCATCATGGGCCACATTAGCAGTTACTTACATTGGGGTTGTGTAATACCCTCTCCGTGTTGTCATTAAAATACATCCTCGAGTAGGAGGAGTGAGGTAACCTCTTCCGTGAAACTTTAGTGCAAGGATACCTCAATAAAAATGTCGTACCCATAGCGTCTCGGTTAAATGAAAAACTGCACAGCATTGCCGTTTCGCACCAAAATTGCACAGAGGCATTATTTGAGACACTAACATGATAGTAGGCTGTGTTGAAAGTCTAATATATTGGTAGAAGAGAGTTATAATATCAGTAAAGGGCTAGGCATATTATACTTAGAATATCATTGGCTAAAGAGAGCATGTCCGCATCATCGAAGAGATCAGCACAACAGTTCGCCCTTGATGTTGATGATAATCTAAAAAATGAGGTTAAGAAGTCAGGATTTGTCACCTCCGCTGGATATCAGGCTATGCTACAACAGATGGTGGTAAATAAAGAGATGAATAATGAATCGATACATAAAGATGTATGTCATGACGTACATGACGGCGGCGGCAGTAGAAGACGACGAAGGAGGCCAACCGGTAATCGATTGGGTAGCATGATATCCTCAGGAAGTTCTATCCTATCTGCTTCTATTAGATTTGGTTCTACTCGTTCTTCAACTACTGCTTCTTCGACCTTATCAACAAGAACAAGTTTGACTAATTCTGAGATATCTAGGAGGAGTTGGCCACAAAATCATAACCTTGACACATCAATAATATCATTTGATGATAAGCTTGATATAGATATCAATATTGCAAGTACTGACAACTTGGCACCAAGGAAACTATCAGGCACAGAAACGTCTCTAACTCAATCTGTAAACACATTACAACAAGACATGAAGAAGTATAAACCTAGATCTACGCGGAGACGTCCTTTTGATAAGAAGTTAAGTAGCATTGATTTTGATCCAAAAGAGGATGATAATGTTCCTCAAAATGATACGAAGGATGTGAATGTGCGGCAGCCGCTTAAAACCGAAGTGGCCAGTGATGAAAAAGAAGTTGATGAGTTTGATCCTCAAGCCTTCTTGGATGGATTACTAAAGAAGAAGACGCAACCTGCATCTTGTGCTAATACTAAAGAGAGTGAAGAGTGGCTGCCATGGCCAACAAGCAAGAGTACCTCAAGCTCAAATGAAGAAGATGATGGTAGCATTAGCCTATCGTCATCTTCTTCAAGGTCTTTAGACAAAGATGATACCAAGGATGATTGTTGGTTATCATGGCCAAAACTTGGAGAAACTACTAGAACTGGTCGGCCAAAGATTGGAGATACCACTAAACCAAGCAAGTCGACGAAGAAAACCCACAGGGTGATAAGGAGTGCTCGTGCTGCATGACATGATGAACTTGTATAGACATTTGCACAATGTACATAATATAAGTTAGTAATTAAATATTATCCTTAGGTTCTGAGACCGTCCTTAATCTCATCTTGCCACCATCAACATCATTTCAACATTGCTATCGAGTCTTCTTGGCAACTACCCAATTGATACGCTCCACAAGAATCTCTTTGGTATCTCTTTACAATTGGAAAAAGTCAAGTAACGATGGGAAACAAATAGCGATTGGCTCCTTGAAGAATGATGATGTTATCCAATTGAACAGTCCTCGTGATGAACAAAATATATCACTAGAATCTTGACTGCTCGTTGTCATTTCCTGAGGCTTTCTTTGTTCTATGAATATATCAATCTCAACTTGTATTAGCGATGCAGATACTTGTGTTACTGATTTGATATCTATACCGCCGCCACTACCACTGCCACTTTTTTCATTATTCTTTGCATCATGAGGCCGCATGCCCACTGATCTTTGATACTCTTTGTTTTCATCCAACTCATTCATACTAAGTTGTCCCAACCACGGATAATATCCATCAACCTTTAAATACATTTTTATATTCCCTTTTGAATAGGGTGGATAATCTCTTGATCCGTGTGGTATAAGGCCGTTCAAGACACCAGGACTACCCGGCGCTAGTGTTGAGAAATGATCATATCCGAGAATGTTGGAGAATTCATTGTTATTGTTTGTGTTCATATGATTCTGCTGTATTGGTACACTAGCACGACAATCACCCTCTTCAATACCTGGTCGTAATGATGAATATGTTCCATCTGACCGTGGTTGCCATACTTCCATTGTAATTAAACCATTATCACCTTCTTCTGCTTCTTCATTTGAGGCTGAGGTTATTGAAGATTCAGACGATGATATACTGTTGTCGACATCACCACAGCTGTAGATATTTGCAGTAACAACTAACTTGGGAATTATAGTATAACTACTACGCCAGAATGACCAATGTGCAACATTATATGTACTTTGGATATTATCATCACTATCATCAACTTCACAAACTGTTGATTTTATTGGAGTGTTCGGTTTATATGTTTGAGTTGATATACCTTGGTCATAGAAATGATCTAATGTTGAAAGATTGGTGGATGAAGAGCATAGTTTAGACTCTTTTATTGGCTTTCGTTGTTGCTTCTGTTGTTTGTTCTCTCCTCCTTGACATATTCCATCATCGCCATCACATGATGCATCATTTTCGTTTTGTTGAGCAATCACAAGATGTGCATTTTTATATCCCAAAAAGAAGACATTGCAGATTAGTAGGAGAATAAGTTGATGTGAACGAGAGTATACCATCATGTTCAATTCATTTGCAATTGGCAGTCAAGGCGCTAGTATGTGATAAGGATGAGGAGAAGGACTGGTCAATCGCTAAAATAATACTTCTGATTCCCTCATTTTTGCTAACATGTGATTGAGGTTGTAGCGCCTGATATCATGTCGTCTAGCGGGTGCAATAAACGCCGACGGACCGCCGCTGATACCCTACATATTAGTGATTTACCTATTGGTTTCATAGCTGATGTATCGGCGTATTTATCCAAGCCGTCGAGGGCGATATTGGCCGTAGCTTTCAGTGCATCTGCATCTTCTTCCTCATGGAAAAATAATAATAACCACCTCTCTGATATCAGTGCGGCCATTGTATCAGCACAACAATGGGATATATTAGATTTTGAAGATATTGAGAAAGAGCTTGCAAATAAGCTGACAGACGATGATATCTACGCAGTCTTGAAATGTATAAATGCACAAGATATGCTCAAAAGATTAAAGTTATGTGGATGTGTTAATATTACAGGTATAGGATTATATCCATTACAAGGAAGTGTAGTATTAGAACAGATTGATTTAAGCCTTGTCGGTAGGCATGAAAACTTCTTTATTGACCCAGAACCAAAGATTTCTGTAGTGGCCGTTGTGTCAATCCTCGATAATATCATTTCTGCTGATGGTTGTTCATTGAACCACATTCAGTTCCGTCAAAAGTGGGCTTTTCTGGCTTTGGATGTTCAAGAGATGAACTATCTCCAAGATTTTGTAAGGAGATTGAGTTATTCAGCACCCGGCGGGATATGATCTGCTCAAAGTGTAATGAGGTCATACTATGGTGTTAGTGACTGGATGAATGAATATAATATTCGAAACAACAAAACTTGCTATGATTGCTTGGCGCCTCTCTGCGGAGATTGCAGAAGAGATGATGCTTTTCATGGTGGTGTCGGATTTTGTCTCAAAAGTTGCACCCCCTGTGATAAAACATATTGTACAGACTGTGTCTCAGTAACAAGGTGCTCGTCTTGTTCTGAGGCATATTGTGAGGGTTGTGGGGAGATGGAAGAGTGCGACGAATGTGAGAACTCTAATTGCAGGCACTGTTTGTATAGTTGTGATAGTTGCGGTATGAATCGATGTACCGACTGCGCGCCATATCATCGTTGTGAGGGGAGAAACTGCACCAATCAAAATTGTGCGGATTGTTATGATAGTGAGGAATACAGTGTCAAGTATTGTAGAGAATGCGAAAACGAGTATTGCAATGGTTGTAGACTTGAGATTGTAAAGAAGTACGGAGCAGGTGAATGTTGCAGTGGCTGTGCGGGTGATGTAGTAGTTCCACATCTTCTACAACAAGTTGAAGAGATGGCTAAACTCCGTAAAGAGAACAAGGAGCTGCGGGAGAAAGTCGAGCATATGTCACTATACAGAAGAAGTACAAGAAAAGAGCAAAGTCTAAGACGCCTAAGCAACATCATTAATGACATTATCTTAATTACACTTAATACTTAACTCATTAGACACTCGAGTAAGCAAGCTAATCTTGCTTCTCATAATAAATTATTTGACCTCTCTTCCTCCCAAATAAACATAAACCCAAATATTCTCTTTCTTACTAACATCCTGAAAGCTCACAAAACAACTCTCTAGTCTACAACTGCTTCGTTGAACTGGGGTTGATCAGTGCAGCAATACAACAAGAAATCATCACAAAATAATTCCCTGTTGTCCTCCTCAAAGATGCAGTCACCAGTTGAACTATCGCAAGTATCACCACAGTCACAATCACTGTCACAGACTTTACTCGCATCATCGCCTGAATTAGCATCACAAAATCCGCCCGAGCAACCTTCACCTGGGTAGAATTCACCCAGATTTGAATCAGAGAAGTCACGATTAATACCATTTTTACAGATGCCATCGTTACACTCGAGAAAGGCAATTTCATCTGGCTCGTCAATCTGGTTAATGACAAGGCGTTGCTCCCCATCAAGCCTAGAGTCTGCATCCTTATCAAGAAATGCGGCAGCGACACTTTGCAAAGTGCTACAAGGGTAGCCTTTTCCACCATGGCTTGCAAAGCATTGGCTCACTAGAGGAACAATTGCACCAGACTCTTCAGACAAGAGGACAGGGCTCCCGTTCAAAACACTGCTTGGCATCTTGGAACCCTTGCCTGATTTGCCACTACCTCCTGCTGCCTTGCCAGACTTGGATGCAACCCTATGATTTAAAGAGGTCAGTATGATGATGTGCATAAGTAGTAGGTGGATGATTAGATACACATCGTATGGACAAAAAAAGAAGACATATCATATGTACAAAACAACAACACTTACGCAGGGGTGGCAACAGTAGTAGTAACATGATCCGTCTTCTTCTCCAGGACACTCTCAATCAAAGTTTCTAAGAAGTCACCGAGCTTATCACTTCCGCTGTTGGTAGTAAGTTGACGAAGGCCTGTAACGATGGCATCATGATCTTCTCCTGATACTTTGGTGGCGGCATGTGCTGCTGATGCAGTGATGGTCATAATGGTGGCGAAGGAATAGAATTTCATGGTTGATATTGGTAGTAGTAGGTTGATGTGTAGAGTTGAGTGAAGTAGTTGATGTGACGGAGACTTGTTCAGATATTTTATGAGCTCAATCGGAGGTCAAATTATGATTCAAAATGAGCATGATATGAGATGTAACGCTCGTAATGTTGACCGTTAAGTGCTTTCGCATCCTAATATTTTATCAAGTTATCTCATAACAAAGAATATAGGCGATCAAAACCATCAGTTGGGCGATTATGATACATCAATTCTGCGATTTAATAAGAAATACGGCGATGATAGATGGCGTTGGATTTAAAATATTCATCCGTTAGATAAACAATGAAGTGAGTATATGATAGAGCAACGATTCTGGCGATGACAATGATAGACAATGATAATTTGGGCGATATATTTCGAGAAACAACATGCAATAGCTTGGCGTTGGGTATTGATTATCTGGTGTTCTTCGACGTTTTTGGCATTGAAGTAGATCTTAAGGATACCATTGATGGTCCAAAGAGCAATATGTAAAAGTAAATGGTGAGAGGTAAGATGGAATGTCCGAAATGTCTAAACTTCTAGGGTAAATAATAATTAATTACTGTAACTTCAAGATGAAATGTCTAATAATAATTCCTGTAACTTCAACATCAGAAGTGATAGTCAGGTGTTAGTAGTTCCACTTCTTCTACAATAAGTTGAAGATATGGCTAAACTCTGTAAGAGAACAAGGAGCTGGGGAGAAAGTCGAGAAAGTGTGACATTTGTACTTATATCTTTCACCTATTGTTATGGTAGAGATTAGACGGTGTATGTGTCACTTGAGTGTCATGTTTTTATGTTACTAAATTATCATTATATTCTAACGAATGTATCTCGGGCTATATTCCCTGATCCCTAGTATAGAACATATAACAAACAAACATATACAACCTCATCTCTAGAACTTTTGGGGAGAGGGATTAAACTGAACAATCTCCACCTTATCATTCGTTCAATATACTTTCCAAGAAGTCATCAAGGCCCACGCGGCTTGAGTTGGCAGAATTGGGAGTACCAGTACTGATAATACCTCCACGAATATTACCAATAGGACTGTTATTGCCAGCTGGTAACATCTTTGAGAGATCATCTGCAAATGAATTCTGATGTTGTTGAGACATGGTGGTGGTATTGACAGTCCTCTTCCCCCTAATGCCACTCGTACTTGGATTAGATGACAAAGGAGGCTCACTTGATGATGGATACCCTGGTGGCCTTGGGTAGGAGTACAATGGTCGATAATGAGAGGCATTTTGTACAGGTAACGGTGGCATGGGCGGGAGCATGGCATTCGGTTGAGACTGTGGAAGTGGAGGGGTGCTCGACCGACTACGCCCCTCGCCTAACATTGCCCTATCTAACGAGTTGGAACTTGAATTAGAACTTGAGGGACTACGGATACGATTTCCTTCCGATGAGGTTGTACTTGAGGTACTAATTTGGTCAGTATTACTGACTAATATACGCTGAGGAACATTGCCCATCATCATACCATCTTGTTGTTGAACATTGTTGCCACCACCATTGGCCACTTGATCAAAGATGTTTGGAAACATCGGGAGTGGTTCAAATTCCATTTCAGCTCCGAACTGAAACTGAGGTGATAGATTACCACCTTGTCCAGCCGCCGCTTCTGGAGGTGAGGATTTGCCCGAGGTACTACTGGGAGTGGCTGGTATACGCATAGGAACGCCTCGCATATGAGCCGGTATCATCATGGATGTACCCAAATAACCCGACATACCCTGCAGTTGCTGTCTTTGCATCGCTGCAATGGCACCACGAGGCATATCAAGATTTTGGAACATATTTGGATTGCAAAGCTGATCAAAGTCTGGATGACTTCCCTGCTTCTTGACTTGAGGAGGAGGAGCAACCTTCTTAAGCTTCTTATTCTTCTTGATAGCGGCTGCTTGGAGTGCCAGCTTCTGTTTCTTCAAACGTTGTTCTTCTTTCACAGCCTTTTCATACTTGACGACCTTGACTTGATACATCTTACGACCTTGTTGTGCCAGTTCTACATTGTAGGATTGAAGAAAGATTGGATGATTGGAAGATGTGCATATGATATGAGCAACATTTAAAAGACAACAATCAACACACCTTCGACGACTAGTCACACACATCATCAAAACTCACCCTCAAAAACAGACTTCGTATAATCATCAATAACCTTCCAAGAATCACACATAATCTTTGACATCTCAGTGAATGACATATAACCATGACTTTTACGATGTACTCTATCACGAGTTTCATTCGGCGAGAGATTATGTTCAAGTA
>Ga0214477_100450_pt1 | contig 28650 bp, 24 predicted proteins | sample M1_20Mar14CPVII9_FD_165058 | JGI IMG/M metagenome (GOLD analysis project Ga0214477, IMG submission 165058) | Marine eukaryotic communities from Monterey Bay, California, United States - M1_20Mar14CPVII9sort6BwellC16 | ecosystem: Environmental > Aquatic > Marine > Unclassified | place: USA... | reverse complement strand
AGACAATAGAATAGACACAACATAGCACTTACCATCTGCTTTCTTCGCAAAGAGATCAACTACGTCCGGCGACGTTGCCAATTTTTTAATGTGTTTCCAATACTTGTCGACAAACGGGTCATTCCTTACCACCTTCCGGTCGGCATTCATTGTAATGTATTCCATCAACTTCTTCAAGTTGACCTTAATATCGCCCTTGCCAAGGTTGTGCTGTGGACCAAGATTGACCATCTTATCTGTGAATTGATACGTCTGTGTCTCTGCCGCGGCAACAATCGGCTGTCCTTCACCATCAACAATTTCACCACCAAGATCGACATCATAGTCGAGTAACCACGATGCAAGCTCCTTTGCAATGTACTTGTTGCCACCAAGTCCATACCAAACGAGCTCGTTGCTGCGCCATTTTGTAAGGACATGATCATTCAAAGTATTTTCATAAATGGCGAAGAACTTGGCAGGTATCTTGTCGAAGAAGGCACGATCTGCTACATGATCACTCTTATCTGGAACACCTTCCAATGCCTTCCGGTACTTGGCAAAGTTGGTATTATCCGGATCCATCCATCCAGTACCATCAATGTCGTTGCCCTGATCATCTACATCTGGTATCAAATCTTGCATCTGCTTCCAGATGACGTATGTCCGTTCAACCATGTGTCGAGCGAGTTGTCCATGCGTGTTAGGACCAAAGTATAGATCACTACGCTTCATGAACTCGAAGTTATCATTGAAGGCGGACTCGCAGAATGCACGGTGGAATTGTAACATTGTCAAGAATGTCGGGGAGTCGCCGGGCTTGATGACAAGTTTATCACACCCCCTCTTGGAGGCAACCTCTTCACTTGTAAACGAGTTGATAAGACTCTCAACACTCTCGTCACCACTCTCATCCGTCAACTCCTCAGTCAATGCCGTAGCCCTCTCGTTCATCAATGAGATGAGAGTACAAGCCAGCTTCCAAATATAAGATTCCGAAGTGAAATGACTCTTACATCCAACAGCAAGGAAGTAGATCTGAGCATAGTTGTCAATGAAGATGACAGATGTCTTGATAATCTGTTTGATATATTGAGAGATGGATAGAGGTGTATTATTATGTCGGAGATAGAGCAGAGAAGAGAAGATGCATGAGATAATGTGTCTAAGTCACGGAAAATAAATGACTCAAGAAAACGTCTCATCTGGTAATGTCCGATCAAAGTGACACAATACTCACCGATTGCCATCGAGTCCATACTGGATCTTGGATGTTCCTTGGAGCTTCATTCATGAACTTGAGTTCAATATCCATACCAAATGCCTCTACCTTGTCCATAAAGTCAATCCATGCCTGCTTGAGGTTATGAATTGCCTCCAACTCCCACTCTGTTTCATCTACTTCAGCGTATGCCTCGCCCATTGTTTCGATTACTATCGACCACAACGTATCCAGTAGATCATATCCGCCTTCGGTACGTAGATACTTCATCAGGAGTGAGAAGACATACAACATTTGCCAGGGATTGCGTCTACCCATGCCTTGATCACCATAAATTTTTTTAGATGGATTCTCAAGTGCCTTTTGCAATCCATGAAGCACACAGTTGGCCCACTTGCAATCCGCATCTACCACTTCTAATTCGATCAACTTCTTAACAAGATGCTGAACGGCTCCTCCTCCACCGGCATCTCCCATGAGATTGTGTAGCTTGATACCCTGATCAGCACAAAACTTATCCAAAACATTCTTGACGGCATCTCCAACATTCTTGGTCTTATGCCCAGCCTTGTCAATGCTTGGGACGAAGAACTTGACGGTCTTGTTGCCATTATCATCCTTTCCAGACCAAACAAGAACGACGACGTAGTGATCCTGGCCTCCACGATGTCCGTGGTCGCCCATGGCAGCAACAACCTTGGCTCCATCATCCTTGATCTCCTGCATCACTTTCATCATGCACTCCGCTGCCAATTTACATTCATACCGAGCATTACTTCGTTCACTACTCAACAAACCTTTTGCAAGACCCTCTGGATCGTATTCTAATCCAAGGTGAGTGAAGAGACCTGCTAATGTACCAGCTTGAACCATTAATGTTCCCTCATCTGAGCCGCCGTAATTGTGCAAATTATATGCCGCCATCACACTCTGTGCCTCGGGACTTAATGCACATTTGCCATGGCTTAGAGCCTCACGTAGCTTCTTTATCACTGCTTGATCCTTCTTCATCTTAGTCACAGCTTCCGTTGGGAGAAGCGTCGTACCAGCAGGTATCCAAGCATGACTTACACCAAATGTTGCTGCCTTGGTAGATCTATTTGCTCTAATCTTGGCCGACTTGGCATCATTCTTATCGTCAGGAATAGGCTCTAAACCATCTAATAGATCATCCACAAAGATAATATCTTTGGTGTATTTGTTTGTACTGCCACTACGACCATCAGGTAAGATATAATGTATTAAATCATTCTTGGTATAATTGTAAATTGTATCTGACTTTTTATTTATTTCATTTTGTTTGTCGGCTGTGTTGCTAGCACTTTCATTGTTGGTTTCTGTATTATTATTATCATTTGATGCTGTTTGTTGCTGTTCCTTGTCCATACGCTCTCGAACAAGACTCTGTAGTTTACCCTTCTTCTTACCCATCTCCAAACCAAGCTTTAACATTTTTGTTTTTTGTTTTGCAATCTCAAGCTGTAGTTTCAACTCTTCTTCTGGTATATCCTCCTTTGTTCTCTTGGCTGCAGGTTTCTTTGTAGGACTATTACTCTTCTTCTTTGAACTACTACCGCTCTTGCCACTTCTTGCCGATTGACTACTACCTGGCCTCTTCTTTTTTGTTTTATTATTAATTGTTGTAGTACCCGACGATTCTGATACTTTCAAATATGATTTGAGTTTACTCTTTACCTCCTCACCAACTAATTGAAATTGTCGGCGAGTAACTGCTGATGATAATGGATGTTGAGTAGTAGATTGATAACCTGCCTTGGGAACACGGTATCCACCAACCATTGTTATATAATCCTCACTAATACTCGGGATCATCAAAGTATCATTCACATTGAACCTGTAAAATTCATAATACTTACCACCCCTCCCTTCCCTATATCCATGACGAATCAATAGACGAAGATCCTCAACTGCAATACCACTACCGTCTGTGATATCGGCATTTGTAATTAACATTTCTCCATAAGTTACAACACATTCATCTGGTGTGCCTCCAGTTTGTTTAAATGCCTTTGATAATAAATCCTTTGTAACTTTCTTATATAAATTTGTATCACTGCCAAGAACATCAGCCAATGTACTAAGCGGATCTCCAATTTGATCAAATGTAGTTACAACCTTATCGAGTTGTGGATCTAATAATGCAAGTCCAACAGCCCTACGGACAATGGCATGATTACCAACAAATACCATGTCGGACGACGATACGACGGTAAATAGTACCGAAGAAAGGAAGATTGATACCCAAGGGTTACAGAATAGTTTATGTATATAATATAAGATGGAGGGGGGTTGTCGGAGTGTAAATCTTTTGTGATATGACTCTGTATTAAGTGTTGCAAAGTTGATGATGTGCATAAGCAAAATTGATGATGGACGATTTTAAAATTAAAATTACTCTATGAATTCTTTGTCATCCGTGACACCACCCGCATATTATTGATCGCAAGAAGACGTAGATATTGATAGTGCTATTGGTGTTATGGATTGAGCGTTGGATAAGATTTTGCATTTTCTACGTGGCTTACGCGTGGAATGTTTTTCTACGTAAAAATGACGATTTCACGAGATCGCCGAGGCGTAAAGTTCTTGCTTATCCCAACCTCCCATTTGATCCAACGCTTGTGATACATTATCAACAATCTCACCATCCTTCATAATGCTGCCAACGAGGATGCCGAGATCGAGTTCCTTCTTCTCTTGGAACTTGGGCTTCTCCTCCTCGATTAAGTTACTAATACTCTCAACATTGGACGGCATGGACAGGGGGAGGTTGAGGCGGAGGCATCTTCTCCTTCTTGTAATGCACGAAGACGATGCTGCTGTGGACGATTACCTAACGCTTCGACTTGATTGATGACCGAAGCTGCCACGGCCACGACGGTAGATGTAGTAAGGACTTTTGATACAGATTTGGTCATTGTTTTGAGTTATTATTTGTAGGATAGGATAGAAGAGAGGTTCAAGGTGGATAGAGAGTATAGAAGATTATGGCATCACAAGCAAAGTGGTGGCAATTTGCAATACTCAACGCCTCCATTTTCCACCTTTCGATCAGTATCAAGACTCACTGTCTGATGTGACAGTATCTTTTTGGCGATAACATTGTTATCGCCAGAACGATTCCTACCCATTTCTTCCGATCCAACCAAATTTATTGCAATTATTGCTAAGTAGGTTGAGACTGCCGACGACTGCCGCCATTGCAAAACAATATACCCTACCATTAAACCATAGATCATCATCATGGGTAAACGATCTAAGCAAGGAGCAGCGCTACGTGCCAAAAAACGTGCCAACTTGGCAAATTTACAATTACAACAATCAATAACAAACAACAATGAAGAACAATTAGTACAAAGTAAGAAAGATGATGATTTATTTATATTAGATACTACCCGGAATGATACATTAGACAGTACCAAGGCATTATCTAAAGCACGTCGTACAGCCGAGGAAAAGGAGGCACTTAAGAAACGCAAGTATAGTTATTCAACACGTGAACAGAGTAAGATAAATAAAATGATCAAAGTGCATGGGAAGGATGGTGTTATTGCATTAGCTAACGAGGGTCAAGTGCGTATGGAGAAGAGTAAACGAATTGTTAAGAGTAAACAAAAGTATTCCACTGCTGCCAAGCCTACATTTGATTTATGGGGTGAGCCATCAACTGCGGCGGTATCTACTAGTAAGTCTGTGGGTATAAAGAATAAACAGAAAACAATAGAACAACCACCACCTCCGAAACAACTATCCAATAAACAAATACGTACCCAAAATCGCAACAAATTAAATTCCAAACCACAATTGGCAGTGGAAGTAGCCCATCCGGGACAGTCCTACCACCCCGATAAGGAAAGTCCGCGTTTTGTATTGTCTCATCATGTGTGAATTAGTGTGCTCAATATGATGTCTCGATGATTTGACCGCTTCATTTAACTTAGTTTGCCTTTTATTTGATTGCCTTTGCAAGCCACATGTACTAACAAAAGTTATTGCCATCTCTCTCAACCTTCACCAATCGTGACAACGCGCATCTTCCAGGAGCATCATCAAGATGCCATTGGTAATGCATTATCTATTGAAATACGTCGTAATGAGGCAGTGGAATATAAGAAAAAACCAATTAGTGATGGTATGAGTTTGTTTACTAAAGAGTTTATTGTTGGTAGTAGTGATGATAGTGAATCAGAAGAGGAAGAAGAATCGAGTGATGAAGAAGAGGATACCAATAAGACTACTACTGCAAAGATTATCAAACGGAAAGAAAAGTTAACTCGAGCACAGCGCAATAAACAAAAACGTGTCAAGGCTGAACAAACATCGTTAAAGGCACGCAAAACACATAAACAATTCTTACATCAAGCCAATGAGGCACATATACACAACAAGTCCATTAAGAAACTTGAAAAGGAACATATCAAACGACAATCTGAAATTAGCAAATTAAAGAAGGAAAAGAAGAGTATACCATTAGGCAAAGATGTTTGGACTACATTAAGTACTGTTGATCCTATCCGTGCTCCGGCATTGCCCGTGGCATTATCTACCGAGTTGCAAGGTGGTAATGGCACTTCAAAGAGCAGTGGAGGAGGTGGATTGCGAACAGTTATACCAAAAGGTTCATTGGTAACTGATAGATTGGAAAGTATGGTGGCTAGGAATATGATATCAAAGAAGAAATTAAATGGTCGTAGAGTTGTGCAGGGTAAGCGTAGGATGAAACGTGTCGGAGAGAAGGGTACAGAGTATTTATTAATCTGAGGGGAGAGAAGAGACTTGTGATGTTCGGAGTATGATAGAATAAAGGACTAGAAGATGTGAAGAAGAGAGTAAAATAAAACTTAAAGAGATGAATCTTTGTTTAAAGTATTTACATTTAGAAGTCAAGATGCTTTGTGCGGTGTGTCAACTCGGTCGTCTTAGACAGTGAGGAGCTTTTGTATTGAAGTTCTTGCCAAATCGAGATCACTGGTAGATACATCTAATGCTCGCCACCAACATTTAGGCAAAACTACTGTCTCCTCGTTATCATTAGGGTTATTATCATTGTTGTATTTGCAATGGACACCTCTAACAATTTCAGGCCATGAAGATGCTAGTACAATAGCTGCACAGGATAACACAAGGACTGGATACCGCAGAGAACTCCCACTAGGATCAAGTGCCAATTCATTCAATAACCTGAATGATCGAAGTATAAGCTTATCACTCTGTTGTGGTTTCAATAGCCATTTAGTATCAGAAGAAGATGTAGTATCCTTTTCTCCCACACCGAATGATAATATTTCCATGATTATTAAGATACATCGATATGGATGACATACAGTTGTATTATATCGTATCATACGTAAAACATGTTGTTCTATTGATACCATTTCTTCCTTATCTTTCCAATATTGTTCATCTAAAGGTGGAGGGTGTAGTGATTCGATTATTGTTGGTATGTTTTGCAACTCCTCATTCTTTATGTCTGATATAGTAGTTGCTGTGGTATCATTATCCACTGATGATGAACAAAAGTGTAATACATGTGATAAATTGATAACATCTCGTATTCTTCTAGGTTCTTCTTCCATTTTACAACCAAGGAATAGACACGCAGCTGCAACTTTGCCTAAATGGTTGGTGATTTGATGTATATCATTCTTCTGCTCATGTTGTAGGAGTATCTTATTGAAGTGACGTACATATCGATGAAACAATACAATTCCTGTAAATCTAGATTCACTACCTAGTTCCATGGAATGTGATGCTATATGCATTTTGAGTAAGATTGGTCTAATGACGACATCTTTCATTGATATCATCATTTTTCCATCATGTGTTGTTGTCGGTATCTTCGATATAGTTGAAATCTCTGCCCATTGTACTGTGTTGCTGCTAATGGTATCAGCATGATCATCATCGTATAGTGGGGCTTGTAAGTCCATACTACGATATTCCCTTATATCAAATCAAGAGTACTACTTCGGCACGCGACGGCAGCCGATCGGATTCATACTTCAAACTTCAACTCTCATAAAACTTTACTAACTTCATGTGGAATGTTATCAGTGAGCAAAGAAGAGTCTGACGATTACGATAGCAGCTTTTATCAACCGGTCTATGGTGTGTACAAACAGACAAGTGATTTATGAGGTAGAGGGTAGGGTAGAGAACGTGGAAACAGGAGGAGGTATATCAAGCGGCATGATGTTGGTATTGATGTTGTATTTTCAAGTTATATATAAACTATCCATATGGTCACGTCAGGTGATGACCCCGACCCCGAGTCGGCAACTCGTCCCAAACATTGCAGTCCAACTCGTCCTACTTCTTCTCCCTTGGGATGCACTTCTTCTTATGCTTCTTCCAATGCTTTTGCTGGCACTTTGGGCCACAATAAGCAACTTGCTTGCACTTATTACAAGTCTTGAACTCTCCCAGTGATGACTCCAACTTGCCACAATGGCCACAAGCAAGTAGTTGAACATTTGAGTTACGCTCTTCTCTCTCTTTTCTTGACCCGAAGTCTTTCTCCGTCATCTTCTCGGCATGGTCATCAAGTGCTTTTGAAAGGTTGGGGTCCAAAGACCTCACAACACGTTCAGTTTCAATCGTAGACATAAGCACTTTCAATATCGTTTGGTCAGATAACCCCCTAATGCTATTAACGTTGATATCTGAATTCTGACGAGAGGTAACATTATACAATGATGCTGAAGACTTCCACAAATGGGTATTGACCTTGTGCTGAGGTGGAATGTCGTGTGTGGCTTCATACTCGTACAGCTTTCGAAATATGGGAATGTTTTCTTCATGTCGTCCAACTTTCTCATTCAAGCTGTGACGAGTGGAGAGCATATGGAACTCAGTCTTCTCACAGAATGACATCAACTCATATGCTGCCCCAGGTACTGAGGAATGACGCTTGCAATGATCCAACACTTTTTCTTGCATATCGATAACTTGTCCACATGCCTCGTAATCTTCTCGTCCATAGTATGTGTCTGCTAGCTTTTCAAGCACCATGGCAGAGTCGCCAGAGTGGCTTTGATTGAATGGGTGGCTGAAGAACTAGGATTTGCCACTATTTATATCAGATATGTTGAATGAAATTATAAAAGATGAGTTCATCGAGACTTACCTCCATCCACTCCTTCTCATTTTCAACAAGATCCGTGTACAGTTTTTTGTACGAGGCTTCGCCGTATGCTCGCTTCTCTTCTCCTAGACTAATATACCTATTCGTTGCATCATTGATGTAAAGAAAGTTCTCGGGGACTCCTTGTGGCATTTGTGTATCGGTCGAATTAATATAACCAGCACTGGTAGCGATGAGCCTCGACATTGGTGCGGCGCCTTGACTCTTTGCCATACCCATGAACGCCTTCATCACATCCATAGAGTTTGTAGCTTTATGTGCTTTTGAAAAGGCCTTACACATGATCTTATGAGTTGGCCAATGCTTCACTTGGCACTCTTTGCTGCAATATGCTTCGGTTCCACACTTAAATGAGAGAAACAGAGGTATCAAGATGTTGCCATTAAGTCTCATCAAAACATATCATATGCACACAAACACATATCATATGCACAATAAGAGAAAAGAATCCTCTTCTTACCTTTGCACAACTCTTGAGATTTTCAATTGAACCACACCCTGGGCTTCCACACTTTGTCGGAATCCTTGTTTTAGATCCATTCTCGTTTGTGACGAACTCGTCTTCTTCTTCTTCTTTCGACATATTAGTAGTTTTCACTGCAATTTCTTTACCAGCTTCTTCCAACAACACAGTCTGTCTCAAAGTCTTCGGATCAATATCTGATTTAACAGTCCCTTTCATACCATTGTAATGAGGACAATTGATGAGGTTTTGAATGATAACCTTACTACCAATTGCAAACTTTGCCATCTTGTCTTTTTTGTGCATATGATATGTGATATGTACTAATACGATGCTGTTCAGAGGAATGTGTGAGTGAGTATTGAACAATATATAAAATGAATATATACTATTGAATCAAACACCGCCGCCCTTCGTACGAGCTATATGTTGTTGAGTACAAGTGTTCATAAAGCATAGCGATACTATCTCCAATCTCCATCAATGTAAAGACATACTCAACACAAATCATTCATATCAACTTTGCTCTCCCTACACCCTAGCCGCCCACCACTTACCCCTGTCTGCAACAATTCAATCGAACACTTTGAATAGTCTTAGCCCAAATATGCCGTATAAACGCGAGATAAGGATGGGCATAAAGTAAGATACGATTGCAAAAGATTCTCAAAAGCCGGATTACGATTTCATATCTTGTCCCGGAGCCACCATCAATTAAAAATGTACTTTGTCGTGTTGTCTATGCAACAACACTACTCATGATTGCAATATTATAATCGATTACGTCGACTCCAAGTCTAAGTATTGTTGCTATAAGGTGTAGGGCAGCAGAGGAAGCAGCTAGCTGCAAAGTACATATTTCAAAACTCAAACTCAAAATAAACTACGATAGGTCAGGATAGGTACAAACAAAACATTTTATCACAATATCGTACATATCTGTAGAACTTTGCCGGTCTAATCTTCAGTTCCTGTATCGTACTCAAATCATATCTCTTTATTAGATAATTGGTGTCTGCTGAGGTGATTAGGTCGGTGTACTTGGGAAAAGGAAGGAGCACGTATATATTGTAGGAGACAGATAACACAAAAGAGCGTTATCAAGTTATCATATTATCATGTCAGACGCAGCAGATCTTCGTGCAACACTCAATCAAACTGACATGTCAGCACCAACAATACAATCTTCATCACGTGCAATGATGAGATTTTATGACAAGCCCGGTGGTACAACGACCGCAGTATCAGAATGGCGTTCTGTATTACAAACTGCCTCATCATCACAATACCTGCCATTATTGTATGTTGCCAATGAGGTATTACAAACCTCGAAACGCAATAGGGGTAAAAAGTATTTGGAGGCATTTAGTCCAATATTGGGTAGTTCATTACAATATATTTGTGGTCGAGATGGTAGTGCTGTTGAAAAGGTTCGTCGGACTGTGAAAATTTGGGGTGATAGACGTGTTTTCTCAATGAGATATGTTATGGATGTATTGCAGGGATTAGATGCATATCGTGATGGTGGATCTGGTATGGCATCATCTGCGGCGGCTGCTACGCCTTCATCTCCGGAAGCATCATCTACCCCTAATAACAATAATTCACCAAAATCTCCAGTCTCTGAACAACATAATTCAGATGATGATGACGATGATGATGATGATATGTTTGGCGGTGGAGGCGGTGGTGCCAAAATGTTGGATATTAGTATCGATGCCACGGCATTATCTGCAGCACAAAAGAGTAAAAAGTCATCTCCTGAATTTGGTGCTAGTGCCGCCAAACGACGACGATCTAGCCTCGGACCAAATGCTAATAACTCATCGTCATCAGCACCAGTTGTTAAGAAAACAAAGGCATTATCAGGACAAAACTTCTTGGACTTATTCCAATCAATTAATAATTTAGATGAAAGGTATAAATCCTCACTGGGGGTTATTGAATCAATTCCCTCAACACTCCTTGATGAGAATAATACCGATATAGATGACTTGGTAGGTGATGAATTAACAGATATGTATAAGAAATTATGTCAATCGCAGCGTAATGTACGAAGAGAACGTCGGACGTTGTATTCTGTTGCCGTACAGAAGAGAGATTGTGAAAAGGAAGCTAAGCGATATGTTTCGTGGTTGAAGAACTTGGCAAAGGTTGATGATGATGATATTGAGTTTTGTAATTCGTTGGAGAAGAAGTTGGATATGATATCTGTATGTCATGGTAAGTAGTGCTCTTGATGTTGTCTTGTTATTGGTGGTTGCTTAGTTTTTTGTTTCTATGTCAGGCTGATCTTTGATCTTTTAACCAAAACAACCAGAGGAGGCAAAGTCATTACGCGATAAGCGCCGAGCAGAGGTTGCTCAAAGGCGTGCCAGTGCCGCACTTGCCACACAGCGAGAGGCTGAGGAGGAAGAACGGAAGCGTATCCTTGATGATGCCAAAATGGAGGCCGAGGCCAAGCCTGGAATGGTTTGGAATAAAGAAACTAGGGAGTACGAATACACACACGACGATACACAAGATTCTTGGAGGGACTAATAATCTGTACAAGCTGGTATATGTGAATGAATCTGTTCATGTCATCTACACATTTCATAATGCTTACACATAATGATTGATAATTAGCTTGTGATAGATTGTGTAGATTACTTGTTTAGCTTCCTGTTCGTATTGTGTGCCGAAGAAGTGTTTGGTGCTTGGGTATATCTCGTTTCTTTATGAGTAAAGCTTAAGCATGTGTAGATGGGACCTTGTGTAGATAAAATTTTAGTAAACGTATAGTAACTTGGTCTATTTAGATGACAACTCTAACGATGACCTCACTTAACATGTATGACATTTATACTCCAATATGACACAACATAAACTCAAAGACTCTTTGACTACACAATACTTCCTTAAAATACATTCATAACAACAACAACAAATCTCGAACAACATCTCTTTTTCTTTTGATCATCTCTTCTTCTTTACATCTTTAATCTCCTCACCAATTAGTGGTATCACGCTAAATATAGCATCATAAGTTTTCTTCTTCAACTCTTCCTTGTCCATACCTGCCTTGGCTTTTACAGGTTTGTGTATAGTAAGTACCACATTCTCAACAGATCCACCCCACAACAGACATAGCGGATACATACTATTCCAACATGTTAATGGAATATGAATCGATATTGGTATTAATTCACTTTCATTCTCAAGTGCTACCCGATATGCACCATCCTTGAACGGTAACCGTACTGCCATCCGCCTCGTTCCCTGTGGAAAGAAGAACATTGGTAATCCCGATTGTATTGCATTCTTTGATTGTTCATATAAATTTGATACTGATTTCTTATTCTTCCCGGTACGCTTGATGAAGACATGCTGTCCTAATGTCATTATTAAACCCACACCCGGCAAATATCTCACACTATCTTTTGATATCCATTTATATCGACGCATTAAAAAGTAAACAACTGCCAAATCAACTTGTGATGCATGATTGGCAACATATACAGGTGCAGGTGAACTTCCATCATCGGGTGGTAGATTCTCTTCTCCTCGAATTTCAACTTTGGGACATACAAAGCAAATACAACAGGTAATTGCAGTAATGCGTTCAACTATGTGTGCTTCCCATGAACAATCAAATCCAAAGATTTTCCCCAAAATAAACTTTGGTAATAGTAACAAACCACCAATTAATGTAAGACCCATCCATAAGACATTGAATAGGAATACTTTGATAATACCAAATAGAGATAAAGATGGTAGTAATGGTGACTTCCATATCTTACGTTCTTGAAATACTGATAATATCGGTAGAAGGAAGCATGATGAACAGTATCCTATGAAAGTATACTTCAATATTGATAATATCAGCTCCAGAGATATCATAATACTATTTTTTGGAGTGTTGCAATGTTGAAGTTTTCCAGAGGGAAAGTATCGCTAGCACCGCGTATAGTCTCTACCGGCACCCCTCTCCGTAAATATGATTAACTTAGATATAAAAAGAACTAATATGATGCCTAATCAGTAGTATCAATGCTCTAGTTGCCACAACCAAACTAATCCACGAAGTTGTGCGATGCACTTAGGTCACGGGGCCACCACATGTGAAAGTTATTTGCTTGATTGCAAGCCGCAATGGTGTTCTGCTTATCTTTTACCACTAACTTGCTTTGCTTTATATATTCTATTTCTGATATGGATTCCTTCTTTTCCAAGCTACACTGAAAAGTACTAGTACCTAGAATATTGTAATTATTTGGTAATAAATCTCATTGTGACTTTTATAGCAGATTTACTTTGCTTTTAATTTAATCTTCATCATTCCATGTTCTACCACATGATAAGCAGTGACATCTCTCAAACGTCTCTGAGCGGTCTTTGTTTCCCCAGACTTCTCCCTTCATCATATCATTATTTCTATTACTCACATTACCATCAATGTTGACGTTGGTACTACCGCAAGTACATGTTTTGGATGATGCCGTACTCCCTGAGGTAATATTTGCTATCATTTCTCTTTCTAAATCTGCAAAGTTCATCTTCTTTGCCTTCTTCTTCTTGCTGCCGTCGTTGTCCTCTTTAGTTGGGTTGTCTAATATCTGATTCCATACATTTGTAGATTGTGTTTGTTTCCTTTGATATGGATTGGACTTTGCTATTGCCGTTGTATTGTTGTTTGGTATTGTTGTGGTTGATTGCTGTTTCTGTCTCTTAGATATGGGTGGTGAAGCACCATACTTACTTGCAAATGTTTGAGGATTCTGCAACTTTCTTAATCTCTCGGGCAGTTGTGTCTCTCTTATAAATCCACCCTCCATGTCATCATTACTACTTGTAGATTTCTTTTTCTTTTTAGTTGATGATAAACTATTCCTACTCTTTTGTTTTCTAAATGACGGCCGTGGTATTGTAGTAGATGAAGCTGTCGGATCTAATAGTGCCGCCAATGGATCTTCAGATTCTGCCGCCGATTGAAAAGCACGAGCTGATTCTTCTCCAATTTCTTTTTGTAACTGAATAATGATCGTTTAACAACAAAAAGAAGTTGAGATGTATTGCAACAAAAAGTATGCACAAATATATGCAAATAGTCACACTCTAGAAAGACGAAAAGGCTTACATCTATAAATGCCTCTGCAAATAGTTCTTGTAGATTTGGTAGTTGTTTATTCATACGCTGACTTTCTACAAATAGTGAAGTACTCTTCTTCTTGGTGGATGTTATACTACTACTTGTTGAAGATTGAGATTGTGCACTCTGATGCTGACCGGTACTATAGTAATGTAGTAGACAAAAATGTTGTTGGTTGGATAGCGATGGTATCATAATACATGATTCTCCATTGCATATACTGCAAGGCTTTAATTGATTTGAGGTTGAAGTTGCCATGATATTATTATGAGAGTATTGAAACGTATTCCTTGATGTATCAAACTTATTAAACTTGGAGAGAGATCGTTGGTTCTTTTCTTCTGCACGGCACTACACAGGACGAACTAAACGGTTATATACTACAACAGCAGCCGAGAATACAATATACCCCCAAGCTACAACAATCAGTGGCCGCCAAAGATTATACCATTTCCATAAGGCCTCGCATGCAGCCAGCTCATGAGAAAACTCAAAGGATACCACTAAAATTTTAGATGATATGTACTTATGTGGTTTATTTAGTCACGTGATGGCAATCATTTTATTTATTTAGTGTAATTTTGTACTTAAATATACCTTGACTACTTATGTGGGCTATTTATCTCTCAGTGTACCTAAGACATAGATTATCCATAGAGAATACCTACAACATTAATTGTGCTGATTCTGATTGTATATCGATGAAGGTTCATTGTTGTTCATTATTGACTCTCTTTCGGTGCTTTTGTTGAGGGAACCTTGTTTATTGAGAGTGAAAAGAAGATAGATACCAACACAAACCTATAATTTACATGAACCTTCATTGGCTAGATGTCGACAGATCAGTTTGTGTATGTATGATGATAGTGATAGCATGATCCTTATGAATCGGATACAAGGGCGGAAGTGTCGACGTGCTGTTATATGTCTTGTCTTCATCGTCACATACTTGGCAATCAACTCCAATCATGATAATAGTGATATCGAAGTCAGAGCACCAACCAATACCATTAATCATAATAGTGTTGCAAAAAACTCTACAACTCAACAATATTTAACCGACATTGTTGGGAAGGCTGACACATGGACAAAAGGTTGGGATTGGGACCAGCATCCATATGTTATAGAATCACACAAACTAGTCTTCTATACTGTACCGAAAGTTAGTACAACTGTCTTCAAAAAGCTGTTTAGAAGAATGGAGGGATATGATAACTGGCAAACAAAAGACCCACACGATCCTAGATTCAATGGATTGAAACGTCTGAGAATGAAAGACTTTTCTCCTGAGAATATAACATCAATGTTACTGTCACCAGATTGGACACGAGCTATATTTCTACGAGATCCCAAAGAACGGTTTCTTTCGGCCTATTTGGACAAAGTCAGAAACAAAGAAGGCAAGTATGTGATCGGCCATTGCTGTCCAAAGAAGAAGCAATGTGTACCAAATACAATGTTGGAGTTTATAGAGTTGAGTAAGAGGTGTCTTGATCCACATTGGGCTCCGCAGAATGAACGTTTGGAGCATTGGGCCGATCTCATCAACTTTGTGGGAACGTTTCACAACATTCAAAACGATACAAGAAGACTTTTACAAAGGATAGGTGCTTGGGAAGAGTTCGGATCTAACGGCTGGGGAATAAACGGCACCGAACAAATCTTTGGAGCTACCAAGACAGCTCATGCAACAGGATCTGAGAAACTATATAAAGATTACTATACAAAAGATATTGAAAGGCTTGTTGAGGAAAGATATCGTGAAGATTATATGAATGAAGTGATTGTAAAAGCGCTTGATTCAGATAGAAAGAAGTAGGGAGCAGTTCTAGAGGATACACATGCCATGCAATCATACACAAGTACAAAGAGCTCTTATCAATAGTTACAATATTATTATTATCAAATACTAAACATATCACATTTCTATCCGTAATTCTACTTTCCTTCTTCTGCCTTAGACGACCTGAACAGGCACCCCGACATAAACTTGTTCACTAGAAGGCTGCACATTCTTCATGGAATAACCTTCACAGGGAGGACTAACGTATTCAATACCATCTCCATCAGGCAACTTGGAGTAATCAAATGAGACATCCTGAGCATCTTCCTCATCCTCGTTGTCATCATCCGAACCACGGACCTTTCCCATTACAAGTAAAAGTAGAAGCAACAAGGTGGGTGCCCAAAAGAGCATACATTTCAAGTGATTCATCTCATCAGCTTCACTGGTAAAGGTGAATAATTGTTGACGATGAACCACGGCTGCACGGTGCATATCTCTCATGAATGCACGACGCTCCATCGCGACAGGGGATGAAGGAGGGATAAGAGTGCGATCATTCACTGCTAAAAAGAACATCTGAACAGCATCGTTACAGTCACCAGCTAAATCTCCATTATGAAAACGAGATTCCATACACTGATCAACATCATCTCCTAACCCCATCCCTAAACTTGCCACAATCTTTTCTTGGGGATAATAATCTCTTATCGTCATGATGGGAGGGGGTGACATTAAACCACGGGTGTATAATGTAACAGTCCCATCCGATGGGTGTAAGAACAAGTCTTGACGATACTCGGTAAGACGGCGGCCTAAATAGTGAGGGTGGGGATAAGGGAAAATATGTGAGTTAAAATTATGAACATATCATGTGCACAAATAAATAAATATAACAAACCACCATATGTTCTTACCTAACCGCTCCTTTACTTGCAAATGTGGATCAACCTTTCCTTCCCCTTCGCCAACTTCCATAAGACGACGTCTGGAGTTGGTGGTTTCGGCTAGGATATTATTACCCAACTCAAATAATTTCTTGGGGAGATTATCAAGGGATTGAAAGATATCCTCCTGTGCTCCGATCCCTTCCTCTTCCGATTCGGTAGCAGCCCTATGGATAGAACGGTGAGCCAAGTTGGCTACTAATGCATCCATAGTATTAACTGCAGCGTCCTCGGATGCTGATGATTCACTATCTTCTTCAATATCTTCCTGGGGAGTGGATACCTTGCCTAAACCAACCTCCTCAAATCCCTCCTGCTCTCCATCAAACTGATCCCAGTCTTCTCCATCTACATCGGGATAATTCTCTTCACCCACATCTACATCCTCTTCATTGGGATAATTGTCTACTCCCTCTTCATTTACCTCATCACGGCCTTCACCTTCTTCTTCACTGAGAAGTTGAATCTTTGAGGGTTGCTGTTGTTGTGAAGTGGCCTCTGCCATAATTTGATCAAATGCATTTAATGAAAATCCCAACATATTACGAACTAAACTATCAAATGGATCTTCAACGTTATTATTCATATGTTGTTGTTGGGAAGGGGGTGGAGAGAAGATTGAATCAAAGAAAGAATTAATCTCATCTTCAAAAGAAGTAGTAGTAGCCCTACGCTCCTCCTTTTCAATATTATGACGGCAATTGGTAGTGGCATCTAAACGACAATGTTCACGTACTTGTTGACGCCATGGTTCTAATCTACGTGTACGGCAGGGTGGTTCGTTATTATTATTTAAAGAATTAAAAGATGGTGTCATCATCATCTGTTGTGGATGTTCATGTGTTGTGGTAGGGATAAAGATTAATTGCTGGGCGCTGGAAGACGAAATAGTCAAAGCCGCCGCCATGACCATGCTGCTAAAAGAGACCATGGTTTTATTAGTAGCGTTGCCGCCGCTCAACCGTACTCTTACTTAAGCTATTCTTTGCCAACAACTCCGCGCTGAAATGTGTAGTGATTTTGTTCTCAAATGACCGGTATCTAAGACACATATCTAAAATCTTTAATTAACAAATTTTAGGTGGCTTAATGTTTCATCCCTAGGAACAGCTGGATCAACAAATGCCACAAGTGATAGAGGTAGAGGAAGGCCTCGTAGAACGAGGTCTTACTTTCGTCCAAACAAGTCTTCTTCTATTTTACATATTCATACAAACAAGTCACGACTTTAGTTAGTCTTCCTACCATCTTCCGACTCGTCTTCGAGGCAGTCCTCGTCCCAGTGTTTACCAGCAGTCCCTTCGCCGCCATCGTTCTCCACTGGTGGAGTATCAACACAGCCCCACTCACTCCACACTGCTTGGCCATTAGCACCAGAGTAGATATTGCTCGCAGAGACTAGTCCAGCAGGCTCCCATGCCGTCCCAAACCCCATTACATGAAGCATTTCGTGTAGAACTACATCCTCCAGTAGTCCATTGGCAATCATAAAAGGTATATCAACAATATCAAACGTCATTTGACCGGTAATTGATGTAAAGTTCTGAACACCACTGTTAATACGCCAATAGCTTGGCCCAGCAAAGCCCAAGATACCAAGATCCTCATCAATAGGTTTATCATTTCCACATATGTATGTATCATCAATTATATCAGGATACCCATTGACACAATTGTTAGGGTCTAATTCCGTGCTGTCAATGGGGAAAAGATCACCGATAATTACCTGCATCAATTTGTCTCGTGCTTTCTTGAGGGCATCAGCAGTTGCAATAGTATCCATATTATCCACTTCAATTGAAAGATCAATGTTGAAGTTGGTATCGTCTTGCTGTCCCCAGTTTTGACTACGTAAGCATGTATGACCGGCAACACAGGCTGGAGCGGGTACAAGATTAGGCTGTTACAATATCAATGTGATTGAGAATATTAGCTCGTGCTGAATGATTCCATCCAACATAACAGACATAACTTACCGTTGGAGCTTTTGAGGGTGACCTGCTTGGGCTCTGTGTCGGCTGAGAAATGAATGTTGTGAACGAAGAAGAGACGAGAAGAGTGAGTTTGTGTAATGTGAGATGACGGATGTGAAGATAAGATATCCTCAAGAAATCGAGAGAGTAATATTACCTCCTTAGATGGCGAACCAGTGGGCACTTCTGTTGGATTCGAAGAGGGCGATTTTGATGGACTTGTGCTCGGATTTGGAGCTGTTAGCAGTGCTTCAATACATGTAGGGTCATCTTCACCCATTGATGTAAGGGTAACTTCCTCCCCCGTGCAGGCGTGCATGATGGGATATTCACTAATCAAATCACATGAGAGTCCTAATCCCGAAGACTTGCCTTCTACAGGATATATATACTCTCCGCTGCACAGTGACCACGCGTTTAGCCGTGTCTTGGCCTGTTGCCATGAAAGGTCAAGATCACAAACAGCAGAGCTCTCTCCTATAGTAATGGTAAGTTTGAGTTCGTCTGGTGATTGGCCACTGCATTGTGCTCCCCCTCCATTGCGAATTCCACTAAGTGAGCATGTTGCCTTTGTGTTGTCAGTCGGATCCTTTATACAATCATGATTGAATGAACCAATTTTAAAAAGCTCCAGCAATCCTCCGGAGCATTCAATGGTCACCTGACCAGAAGGAGGTTCACAATAAAAATCCTCATATTCTCCGATCCATTCAAAATAATGCAAAGTGTAGATGAGAACTGGGGTTACAGAAGGCGATTGGATTGGACTCGACGTGGGCTGTAAGATAGATGATGCGTTGTGATGAGAATCGAAACATGAAGGTTTGTGTGTTTGTGAGATGGCGGCTGTGAGGATAAGGCATCCTACCGAATCAAAAAAAGATAACTCGATCGATACAGCACAGCACATATCTTACACTACACAACAGAAACTCACCTCCTTGATACCCTTAACAGGGCTGATCGACGGCGATATCGAAGGACTCGTACTCGGCTTAGATGTGCTAACAACCGGGCTGATTGTAGGTGATCTTGACGGACTCGTGCTAGGCTTCGATGTGCTAACAACCGGGCTGATCGACGGCGATATCGAAGGACTCGTACTCGGCTTAGATGTGCTAACAACCGGGCTGATTGTAGGTGATCTTGACGGACTCGTGCTAGGCTTCGATGTGCTAACAACCGGGCTGATTGAAGGAGATCTCGAAGGACTTGTACTCGGCTTAGATGTGCTAACAACCGGGCTGATTGTAGGTGATCTTGAAGGGCTAATACTAGGCTTAGATGTGCTAACAACCGGGCTGATTGTAGGTGATCTTGACGGGCTTACACTCGGCTTAGATGTGCTAACAACAGGGCTGATTGAAGGAGATCTCGAAGGACTTGTACTAGGCTTCGATGTACCAACAATCGGGCTAATCGACGGCGATCTCGAAGGACTTGTACTCGGCTTAGATGTACCGACAACCGGGCTGATTGTAGGTGATCTTGACGGGCTTACACTCGGCTTAGATGTGCTAACAACCGGGCTGATTGTAGGCGATCTTGACGGGCTAGTACTCGGCTTTGATGTACCAACAACTGGGCTAATTGAAGGAGATCTCGAAGGACTTGTGCTCGGCTTTGATGTACCAATATTAGGGCTGATTGAAGGAGATCTCGAAGGACTTGTACTTGGCTTAGATGAACCGACAACCGGGCTAATTGAGGGTGATCTAGATGGAGATTGAGTGGGGGATCGTGATGGATCAACTGTTGATATACTGGTGTTCATTAAAGTAAAGATAAGATGCCGTGAGAGATAAACATCACAAGAAAGAAATAGACAAAGAACACAATACCAACTGACCTGCTTGATGTGATAACTTTGACACTTTCAATATTCATTGTTCCAGCCAAAACTGATGCATCTTCCAACTCTACACAGCAATCACTACAATCCTTCGCTTGTTCCTGTAACATATTCGTGAAACTATCTTTCTTAAATTCATTAACCATAAGTTCCATGAATTCACCAATCAGATCATGATCAGATGATTGACACGATTCGGTACATAATTGGACCATGACTTGTTGGTATGTCAGTTCTACCAATACACCATTCTCTGTCTGAGATAGCATATTGGATACTAATATATTCTGTGCACTCTTTCGGACAGAATTTGCAGTCTCCTCAAGCGTCGTCTCAAACACTTTCATACACGCATCAGACAAAATCTCAACACCTGCCTGGACTGCAAAAGTACCAGAGGATATAGCAGACATGTACTCCGGCTCACAAGTCTCCTGTACAGAATCTTTTGATGGACTCTTAGTGGGCGATAGGGAAGGACGTTGTGTTGGGGTAGCACCTGTTGGGGTTAGAGTCGGAGGTTGAGTTGGGATCATTGAGGGCTCAGTTGTCACGGCAATAGGGCTAGTACCTGTTGGACTTAAGGTAGGAGAAATGGACGGTTCACTTGTAGTAGGTTTACATTCGCCACAATAATCATCAGGGTGCCTCCTCAAATGTCTTGGAATCCTCCTCTCTCTGATACATATCTTCATGATGACATATTGATAATCCCTTGCCCCTTCTACCACTACCACATTCGACACGATTACCTGGGCACACCTGGGCATCTGATTTGGCTGATTTGGCTGATTTTCCGTACCTGTTGTTAGATGACAAGATAAAGACTGCTAGATATTCCTGTTAAGATACTTCATTCTGCTTTTTAAACATTGATAATATGTTCACTTACGATTCTTCTTCTTTGATGGTAAAGGCACTCTTGGTCTTAGCGGGACATATACCTCATTCTCTTCATTACCATTGTCGCTTACCCAAGTAGGCACAAGTGTGGGTGAAAAAGTTGGAATCTCGGCATCACTATTGATAAAAATATCATGCTGGCCGAAATGGTGCTCTCTTCTTTGCTTATCTCTTCCGGAAAGAGTTACTGTAAGGGATGGATTTGGATTAGACTCGCCTATTAAAACATTTCATTATTATTGCACTAAACTTACGGTTCTTGTCTTCTTGCTCTGCTAAGGAAGAAGTTGATGAGCGGACTCCAAATCTGTCTCTGTCTAGATGAGAAGCTCCTACACCACTATAAATGCTTCCTACCGCGGTAATCATATATTTGAGTTTCATATTGGATGTTGTTATTGCTTGTTGCTGGGTTGGGATTTATGAATGTAACATAATATAAGCTGTTTAGGTGTAATCAGGCACAACTGAGAACATGCATGAGAACCGAGCTCCTCACTTTCAAATGAGAACACTAAAAGTGCTGAGCGCTTCTTTGACCAGAATTCCCCATAAGATAACTGCATAGAGGTGTGGCAATAGTAAACGAGAATGCCACTTCATTGGGAGATCATATATGCATCATGGCCATTTTATCCTCTTGTCGTACTGTGTGTTATTTATCCCCCGTAATAATTATGCACCAACGCGAACACTAAATTTCTAGCCTCCCTTTGTGTTTTCTAAACGGTGAGAGAGGTCTTGAATGGATTGTGATAAGATTAACCGATTTGTATTGGCAGATAATTTGCACAGTAAGTTGGGTGTGGCACTATGTTCAACCCTATGAGGATGAATAATGGTGAGCACCTCATGATGATGTGCACTTTCCACCTATAAGTATAATCCAATCCGCAGTTTAACTCCCAACTAATACTAACCACTTGCAAACTCTCATATACAAACATATATTAGCCTAATCCCGAATAACATAAAACGTAGGTATTCACCAGTAATCATGGTTTGGACATATCATATACTCATTTCTTATTCAATTTCTTCCTTTCCTCCCTTTCCCTCTTTTCTCTCTTTTAAACTTTTCAATCCGTGCTCTAACATCCTCCTCCAATAATCGTTGTTCTTCTAACTCTCGTTTATGCTTCTCTTCCATCAATCTACGCTTTTCATTAGCCTTTTCATGTCGTAATTTAATTGCAAGTAACTTCTTTAATTCAATTTGCCTTTGTTTCTCTTGTTTTGCTAATTGTGCCTGTTGTTTCTTTTCTAATTTAATACGCTGTGCCTCCTTCTTTTGTTCAGCGGCTTGTAATTGTTGTATAGTTTTAGCTGCGGCATATTCACGTTTATTTAATTGTTTATGTGTTGTATTTTGTATGTTTAGTATAGAGCTGTGTAATTCTTCATCGTTCTTTACTGCAGATGTTATATGATTTGGTTCTATTCGATAGGATTCCTTCTGTGATGTTGGTGCTTCTATACTATTATCAGTACCTGCAGTATACTTATATCTTTCCTTACGGGCGGCATTACCTGCCAATTCTAATATCTCAGCACATAGGAACTCAAGTACAGCAGCCAAGTAAACTGGTGCACCTTCCTTTAATTTTTTATTGGCATACTTTCCTGATCGGAGATAACGACCGATACGACCGACTGGGAATTGCAACCCAGCCTTGGCTGATGATGATGTCCTCCTCTTCTTCTTTGGTACTGCCTTGTTGGCAGTGCTACCGCCATCTCCTTTGCCGCCGGACATACCAATAACAACTGCAGTAATAAATAGCAAACCGTGAAGTTGTACAAACTGACAATTGACAATGGGAAGGATACCACTAGTGGTATCCTAGCCACCATCAAAAAAAAATTGCAATGAACCATCATTCATCATCCATCAACTATTTGATACAACCAACCATTAAATACATCTATATTTTCAATAAGCCATACCTCATATCTCTTCATAATGTCTCCTCAATTTGGTACCCATCAGTCGATGGCCGCATTTTCCAGCAGCGTTGTTCATCATCAAAAGCCTCTCCATCATGCAGCTTCTAGATATTTACAACATACACCATCATTACCATCATATACATCAACAAGTAGTACAGCACTCAACGTTGCCCTAAGTCATTCACCAAAAGAATTTCTAGCCAATCCTATAGGCATATTGGGCGGTGCTGCATCAACAGTTGCAGCTAATACAGACACACTATCAACAGCAGCATTAGTTACAATGTTTTTATTGGCAATACAATACTGCGCCCAACCACCCATCACTCGTAAATTCTTAGATAGTCGTGCCAATAAGAAAGGAATTACAATGGTGGAGGAGATTATCAAAATGGGATTAGCTGCCTCGTTCTTCTTGAGTTGTGGTAAAGATGTGGTGTCATCATCACTTGCCGGATGGACATTATCATCATCATTACTATTGGCTGGATTACCTGCCTTGTTATATGCCACACAGGGTGTTTTAACATATCTTGGATATCAGAATACTGATTCAGTTACATTTAACGGGTTGAATCAAACTAAGACTTTGTCAGCGGCATTGTGGTGTTTCTTGTTAATGGGAAAGAGACAGAGTGTTGTACAAATGGTAGCGTTGACTATATTACTCTTCTCGGCATTGTTATTTCAGGGTAGTATTTCAATATCTGGATTATTTCAAAAGAAGGTAAAAGGAGAAGCTGGAGGAGAGGATGTAGTAGTGAATGGAGGTGCAAAGGTTGAAGAAAGGAAGCACACATCCATTAGTAAGGGTATCATCCCCTGTTTGGCTGCGGCATTCATCTCTGGACTTGCCGGTGCTTTATCACAGAAGGGAGTACAATTGTCAGGCGGCTTCGGTCGTAATCCATACCTATTCACAATGGAGTTGGGATTGTATTCTTCCTGTTCTCTATTGTTTAGTTTGTTTGCTACAAAGAATGGAAGGAAGTCGCTGAGAGAAGAAGGTTCTTTATTCAAATATTGGACACCACTTTCTATAATTCCAATTACAGTTAGAGCATTAGGTAAGCAGAAACTAGTTGAGGGTTTTGGGCGTTAGAGGTTCTAATTGTGAAACCAGTGATGAAATTTGAAATGTGTGATAGACGACATACTCGCTTAGCGGTGAATCGAGTTGATTTGTGCATATGATATGATCTCGCACTTTCACTAACAAATGCTAACTCATACCTCCGTCTCTTCTTGGATATTCTTGTGACCACAATGTGGAATTTAAGGTGGAGTTTTGACCGCCTTGGTTCATAAACACGCTGGAGCTACTAGAAAAGGATTTGCTCTCATCTTGGGTCTGATACTGACGGGGGTAACCCAAAGCTGGATAGAGGGAGAAGCACTATCCGGCGATGAACTAATGGCCATGTTCTTGGTCATTCTGAGTAGTTATCTACATCTTTCATTTCCTCCAATTGTTCGAGTATAAAAGACTTAATGTAAAGATGCTTAGCTTAACTGTCTCATTTCTTATTCTTCTTCTTTTCCATCTTCTTCCTTAATTTCTTAATCTCCTTCTTTGTGAGACCTGTTGTATCAATCTCATCACTATCAGCCGATGGTGGGGTCAATAGTTTGATTTGACTTCTATCCAATGTATCTTTATCACCATCAAAGAATACTACATTATAACTGTCTCCTACAATCTGTGCTATCTTTGCTTCAAAGAAGGCACCACCAAGATCTGCTTCGACTTGATCTCCAACTTTAAGTGGAGCTGTGAACTGCCAATCAACATCTAATGTTTGTGCTTTCCCAGAGGCACCAGTGGTAGAGCTTGAATCCACTGCAACACTTCCCGATAGACACCACTGCTCCAACTCTTTCTTTTTGGTATCAATATGTTCAAAGAATGGTCTCACTCGAAATAGACTTAGTCGTTGCATCTTTTCGGGTGTCATCGTAACCTTCTTTGACGAGTCTTTCATATGAGCAGTCATGGCCGCTTCTGCTTTACGCAATCTCCCTTCTTCAACAGCCGCTAGGTACATATCTCTGTGTATATCCAAGATGGACGAGCCATAGGAATGAATTTGTTCAACTGCCTCCTGCAAAGAGTCTGAAGATATATCAGTGCTATCACCTGTTGCTTCATTTACCATTGATGATAGCTCTTCTATATTCTTCACAATATCTGAGTTGTCGTTTGGGCTCATATCCAAGAATTTCAATGGAAGTGCATCAATCAGCTGAGATCGCATATTATTGGGTAACTGATTGACTTTGCCAACATACAAATTTGTCACCTCCTCATTGAATAGTTTCGGCGGTGCTAAAGTATCAGTCTTCCCACTTCGTCGAATGGCTGTATTCCTCACACTTAAATTGTTAAGATTCCAAACGTGTGTGTCAATATTGAACGTCAAATGAATAGATGTATCATAATCTGCTGTATCCTCAGTCTCCTCGACCGTATCAGTTGTATGAGGAAATCCAGCTGGGATGAATAGTATATCTCCTTCCCTTGTTATAACATCCATCAACAGTTCAGTTCCTAATCGACCTTCTTTTCCTTCTAACAAAGTATGCAATGGTAAACTATCATCGCCCTTCCCTCTTGCAAATGGATCTGCAGTGGGGTTAACATTCCCATCCGTCGGCGGTCTAAATACTCGCCAACGTTTCGCTCCTTCCATTTGCACGACGAGTACATCTTGACGATCAGTATGTGGTGGAGCTGAAGTTCTCATTCCCCTCTTTGTAACATACATGTTCAGTGCTCCAGGAAGAGATAGTGCATCTGTACTAGCGAGTGTAGGACCTGCAAGCTTTGGGATATGTGCTCCAATATTGTTAAAGATAACTGTGCCCGATTCAAGAGCAGTCTTAACTTGTGTTAATGTCATCCTTGCATCGTCGAATGAACTACCCGTAGGTTGAGAAACCTCTGATACCTTCCACCCCTTACGATTATCAGTAGACCCTCGTTGAGCATCTAAAAAGTCTTCTTCTAATGCAATTGCAAGATTAGGGAAATGAAAGAAGTTTGATAATTGACTGCCAAAGGCAGTTGAGGGGATATAAAATGGTGTACCATCTAATCCAAGTAGCTTCTCATTACTATTGTCCATGGAGTCGATGTTTTTAATAGCTTTAAAAAGAGCATAAAATGCCCCCTCTGCAGATTTCTGTATATCGTCATCATCTTCTGTAAAACCAAACTCTTTAGCCCAATCGTATCCCTCTTCTAATGAGTTACCATATTGAGTAAGAAATTGATCAACTATTTGCATTGAAGGGCTAGTAGCTTCATTTGATGTTATTGGTTGTGACGTAGTTGAAGAGAATAGTAGATGATTTGATGTTTTGCAAGAGGGTGAAGGAAAGTATGATGATGTGCTGAATGCATCTACATGAGATAAAATGATGATTGTGGTAAGTATAGTACATAATACACACCCTTCTCGAGAGTTTAATGATGATTTCATATCAATTAGGAGGATGTTACATATATCTATCCTTGATGGGAAGAGAGTGATAGATGTAGAGTTTCAAGTTTCACGCTAAACTCTCATAAAAGGATACCATCAAATCGTATCTTTCCTTGACCGATAATATCAATATCATTACTTTTCAAATTCGACGCGGCAGCTACGGTTCTAATAAATAAGTTCGGTAGTATAGTTTAGTTAGTTTAGTTAATTAGATTTCAGGTGACGACTTGGTTATCATCTGGAGTTACTATTCTCATCACAAACACAAACAATTTACCATAGGTAGCAACAATTGAAAAACGCAATGACAATGCCCTATTATATATTCATAAGTTCCTTGCTGTTGTTGTTCAGTATATTCAATGTATCTGCTATGCGGCCGGCACCATTCGACAAGGAGTATTCTTATACAGATCCTTCGACTGGCATGCGATTAGTTTCCACTAATAATGGAGGTGATGGGTATACAACTGAAGGTGTTTCGACAATATTCGATGCTGATGGAAATATCCTTTATGAAATGCCTATATTTACAGGCCGACGTAGTGTTTACTTATCACCAGATGGGTCTGTAGTTGTACTTGATGGAGAAATTTATTTTGGAGATGGTTTAATGAAAGTAGGCTCATACTACAATGAGGATACTGTTATCACGAGCATATATAATAAAGGAGAAATATGGGGTGAGGTCAAGTATGAAAGAGATCTTGATGGAAATCCTCCTGATCCAAGAGAGATACTTGGCGTGGCTGGGTAGATCGATCGTTTACTTTGAATGCTGATTGGAATCGAAACGTTCTCCATTATAAATTTGAGAATAAAGACGATGTTGATATTCCACTTCCCCTTGAACATCCCCCGGTTGATAAGTCAACAGATATTAAGATGAAACGAATGCAGTGACTAATGGATAGGGGGAAAGACTGGGGGATTGAAAGTGGAATGATTAATTGCAATGGGTCCTAGCTCTCATGAGAGTGTACAGTTTATGTGGAAGCATTCTTTGCCCAGCAGTACTCTACTAAATAATGATTACTCTTCTAATTTAATTAAGTTGTTCAACTTTTACTTTATTCTCATTATCTACAAAAATGTTTTTCCACACTAGCATCGGTCTTGGGTTAGTGGTTCATCAGTCTAGTCTCTATCTTCATGTAGCGCTATCAAGCTAGCAAATTATACTCCCTCGATACGATCCTCAACCTCGGCATATAGCTCTTGTAGACGCTCAATGTTCTCCTCGGAAGTCTCCCAGTATCCACGTCCATTGGCCTCTAAGAAGGTGGTTACCATGTCACGGAAGGCGTTGGGGTTGGTATCCAAAAGTCTCTGTTGCATCTCTGGATCATCAATGAACACCTCATTGGCATCCTCGAACACAAAGTTGTCAACCTCTCCAGCGGTGGCAGACCAACCCATGGTGTTACGTAAACGCTTTTGGATCTCACGGACACCCTCGTATCCAGTTGACAACATACCCTCGTAGAACTTGGGGTTGAGAAGCTTTGTTCTTGCATCAAGACGGACAGTTTCTGAAAGTGTACGTACTTGAGCGTTGGCAGTGGTGGTATCAGCCATAAGTGACATGGGCTTTCTCTTATCGTCACGAAGGCCTTGTACAACCTTGGTAGGATCTGAATCATAGTAATGTGAAACATCAGTGATGGAGATCTCAGATGAGTCCAAGTTCTGGAATGTAACATCAACAGTCTTCAAGGCAGACTTGAAAAGATCAGCCTGTTGTTCCATCATACCAGGCTTGTCGGCATTGAAAGCAAATCCCTTACGTGTCAA
>Ga0214477_100449_pt1 | contig 28666 bp, 16 predicted proteins | sample M1_20Mar14CPVII9_FD_165058 | JGI IMG/M metagenome (GOLD analysis project Ga0214477, IMG submission 165058) | Marine eukaryotic communities from Monterey Bay, California, United States - M1_20Mar14CPVII9sort6BwellC16 | ecosystem: Environmental > Aquatic > Marine > Unclassified | place: USA... | reverse complement strand
CGTGATAGTCATTTGTGTGTTTTCTCTGCAGGTGTTTTGTTGCAATTTGTGCGCAAAACGTGATTTGGCTGCATAGTTTCATGAACAGGCAGTATGACCGTGGCTCACCCATCAAAATACTTCACAAGTACCCCTAAGAAGCTTATTCAACTTGAGCTGATGCTTTTTGTTGCAGCAGTTGTTGCGTGATAGACATTTGTGTCTGTGTGTTTTCTCAGGCGTTTTGTTGCATTTTGTTTGTTTCTTTTGTGTTTTCTCACTAAAATTCCACATTTACTCGTAGTTTCTCATCAGGAATGGAATGATTGCATCATGTATACCACAATAGAGGGTTCACTGACTAAAAAAAATCCTAATATTGATAGAGTTATATTTTGTTAGTAAGGTATGAAGTTTAGTGGTTGGAAGAAAGGATTTCTTTAGTTTCAGAATGAAGAAAGTGATAATATGGTAGCCATGTCACATCGTCTAGAGCAGCGTCAGTGTTTTCAGTGAGAGGTCAATTAGTTGTCTAATCTCTCTTCTACTCGCTCTCTAACATCTATTAATTAGCTTCCCATATTCTATACATCTATTTTACTATACATTTCAAAATGATGAGCCGTGTTGTTATCCTCTTAATCTCTGTAGTGGCATGCATATCATGTGTTGATGTATTTGCTTTCACCACATCATTGCAACAAACAACATCTCGAACTACTCCACTATTGGCTGGGTTTGGTGGAGGCGGTACATCATCTAAGAAACAAAAGAAGAAGAAGGGTGCGACGCTACCCAAACTAAAGGCCAAGAGCCAATGGGATCGTTATAATAGTAAAGAATTAAAAACATGCCAAAAGATTACAGTAGGTGTCCGTATCAAAGGAGACGATGATGCCAACGTTTGGCTTGAGGTGGGAAGAGTACGAAGTTCTAATGACGAATATACCGAGATAGCAGTAGCCAGACAAAGGGCATTAATCGCAGAGCACAGTAAAAGGTTATACCCTGTTCAGATCCCAGCTAATGCTATATTAGAATGGGGTTATATTGACGGTGGTGATTGGACAGTGATGGAAAAATCCAATGATGACGCACCTAATGGAATCGAAAAACAGATTGGTTTTGAGGGCATCAGTGATAAGGCAAGTGGGTTTTATTGCTATTATCATGAGGGTAGAGTAGTTGAGAAAGAAGAAGAAGGTATGGGTAACAGAGGCTCTGGATTTAAAGCAATCAAGGGTAAATAGATGCGGAAAAGAAAAGACCAATGTATAGTTGGAAAAGAGTTACTGCTCTATAAAGGTGAAGGAAGAAAAAAGGGATAACAGATTTATATTATCAAGAATATCTAATATCTATACACTTCCTTGACTTAGTTTGTGCTTATAGAAAGCTGTGTCTTCTTCTGATGTCTTTCTCTTCTTAATGATATTTTCTTCATATCTCTCTTTTCTCTTGGAACTTTTACCCTCTCCTGTTACAAGTATCGATTGTACCTTCTCTTCATATGTCGTCCCTTTTGACCTGTTCATCAGTGGTACATGTATAGATGACTCTGTTTGACCTTTTTGATATTGATTGCTTCCATTAGGTGGATAAGGGTATACACCCAGCACTTGCTCAATAATCTTAACTGCAGCCCCCCAAGATATCATTGGAGTCTCAGGAGCTAGGCCATCCAGTGCTTGTCGGATCTCTCCTTCATCTCCTGTTATCATCTTGTTGGCACGCTTTTTTTCCTTTCTCCTACGATCTCTGGCGATATTCATTACAAAGTCAGTAACATCACTCCAGCGTACTTCTGTCTCAGTCTTGATACTTTCAATTTCATCTCGTGCCCTCTCAGCAGCCACAGCGTGATTTTCCCATCGTTGTTCAAATACCTTGGTTACATTCCACAAGTTATGTACTGATCTACCCAGGGTTAAATGACTAAATTTGCAATCTTGCAATACTAATGCAGAATCACTTGCCATTTCATATGACGGTTTAGCTGGATTGGTTTCAATGTCAAACAGTTGTTGTACTATCGATGGAGATTCAAGCTTCCTTCCAATATAAAAGAGGATGGACATAATACATCGTATTTGATGCCATAAAAATGCTTGACCGATAATCTCAACATGGCACATATCATGAGGAGAGGTTTGTTCTGTATCGCCATCATTTACACTGTGGATGGATGGATTCTCCTCTTCCATAGATACAGTATATACCTTCTGTGGACTAACTACTTTGCCTTTCATCAACATTCTTTCAAAGTTGTAGACTTGTTCACAATTCATTTTACATACATTTCTAAAATCATGTTTGCCCATCATATATTGCAACCCTTGTGCCATTGCTGACAAGTCTAAATTCCGTCGGGGGAAGAAGTACCGATATGTTCGTTGTGAACATGAGAATCGTGCACTAAATTCAGAAGATACTGGACACCATCCCAATATACGTATGGAAGGTGGTAAGATATTATTGAGTATACGAGGATAGTCATATTCAGTTATGGTCTTTTGTTGGAGTGGTAATATTTGATTGTTGTCGTTGTTACTTGCTTTGGACTTCTTTGACTTTGGCTGTACAAGACATTCTAATCCATCAATTGAATTCTTTGGAAGCATAGTTTCTTCTAGTAACTTATTACTACTACCATCAGTACCATCCAATAATTGAGCAGTAAGGGGGAATGCACTCTTGAGATATATTGCAATTACTTGGCCATGTGCATGTACACCCTTATCAGTACGACCACATCTCGAATACTGAGCTGCAGTTCTTGCACTCGCTTCATTATCTTCCTTTTCGATATTTATATTGTTATCTGTTGTATGTTTCTCATTATTTGCAGTCATTTTAACATTACTACTTTGTATACCATGTTCGTCAGGTTGTACCAACAAACGAGTCTTTTCTAACGCGGCAAATACTGCCTTTTCAACAGAATTATCACATTCTTTACCAATATTCTGTGCAAATCCTGTAAAGTCTGTTCCATCATAAGAGAATTGCAATGCCACATGTCGTGTTCGATATTTTTCTTGTGAGGATACTAAGTTTTTTTGTTTCTTTTGCTTCTTGATTTTATTGTTGTTACTATTAGACGGTGGTGAAGGAGATGACTTATTAGATAATGATGTTGACCGATTCTTTACTGCATTTAAAGCATCTTTGGCATCATCCATTGATACCTTTCCAGAATTTATAAGTTGCTGAAGGATTGCATTTGCCTCACCGGCACCGGTATCTTCAAGTTTGCCCAGATTATTAGATGTATTATTATCTTCCGACATATTAATAGTATATATTGTTGTATGTATGAGAAGCTAGGATGTCAATTTAGACGATAATAGGAGCTTCTTTAGCGCTAGCACCTACCACTATTTTTGAGTGGATATCAGTAATGTGAAGGAATCTCACCGAGGGATACTGACCAAAACTGCCCCCGACTTGAGAGAAAAAGATTGGATATGATATTGTTGCTCAAGTTCGACTACGATAATGGATAGAAGTGAGTAGATAAGTTAAAATAAATGGATATTCTAATAATGTACTAGTTCTTATCCACCCTATACTGATACTCTTCATATCATATTGGACCAGCTCCGCCTGGAAAAGGAAGAAGAGTCAGCAAAGCCAGAACTGATAGAATTATATATCCATTTGCTCTCAAATCACCAACTTCTGTGAATTCATCTGTACAGGGTATATCAGCATATCTCTGTTGCGTTAATACCACAGTCAAACCCCAAAAGACAGCTATCCCAGACACACTATTAAAGCTATAGATTGCAAGGACTACCAATGATATAAATGATATCACAGAGGCTCGTCGTCTACCGTAAGCAGCCATGAATGCTCGTCCATCATCCAATCTCTTTAAGAATAAGAGTAAGAAGATTTGTTAGGAAAAGAAAGTATAAAAATACATTAAAACCAATATCAGCTCACCCCTATTGGTAATAGATTGACACTTGTCATTAAGAGTCCAGCAAAACCAATAAGAAAGAATGGATGAATTGGTACTGGCTGTGAAAGAGGCAACAACATGATCTTGGGCGCTAAAACTGAACAAATGCTCCCAATCAATAAAGAACTCTTCATCATTGAAGCAGGAACAACAGGCAGAGTAGACAGAGAACCACCGACAGAGGTAATTGTCATGCTGAGTCCACCGACGATGAGTATTATAGATACAAGCATAGATACTATTGGCCCTCCAACAGCCACATCAAAGAATGCTGATCTTGTTTTAGGAAAAGATCCTAGCGGCGTTATGCTCCCAAAAGTGCCAAGTTGCAATGAAGGGAGAGGCACCGGTACCCCCAACTTCACATTATGTTTTTTTGCCGCAATAACATGTCCAAGTTCATGTAAAACAGATATCGCAACAACCCCGGCGAAGATCGGAAGACATGATGACGGTATAGCTGACAAATCATTTTCATTGACAATGGCATTGAAGACGGTCGGGTTTAATGCATAGCCACTCAAAGCATATGCACCCGTAGTGAACAATGTCAGGATTGTTGAAAACACTGCTAGGGACTTGGTACGGATGTCACGTTCTTCTTCTTGCTCAGCAACGACTGATTTTGCCATTGCAATGATGACCGGCGGAGGCTCTTTCTCATCACTATCATCCCAGCCATTGAATGTAGTTCCATAATTGCCTGCTGTTTCATATGGTGGTCTCCACTCATTGTCCTCAACGAGAAATAGTTTGATTTCGTCTTTCAATTCTGTGTGATTCTGTAATCTGTCTTGTATTTCGGCAAATACAGTTGTGATTGTCTTCTCTTCTTCTTCATTATCCACTTTGTTTCTTGTTCTAAACAATCTTCCACGATATACAGCCGCAACTTCTGAAGAGTCCCAATTTGAGCATTCGAATCCCGAGTCTTTCAATAGATCAGTCCGAATACTCTTCCATGTGGATACTGATACTTCATCTGGACTCGTTGCAGCAAATGCTGCAAGCTGACGAGGCAACCAAGCTGGACTTTCAATTAGACGTGAAACCATCTTCTTTTCTTTAATACGCTGTTCGTCTCCTTGACTTTTGTCACCATTGATAGAGCGTTGTACTAAACCATCAAGAGTTTCGGTTGTAGAACTTCCAACCGCATTAGCCAGACTGTCTACTCTTCTTTGAACTAATGCATCTCTACTTTGTCTCAAGTCAGCAACTCGAACTCTCAAAGCAGAAGCCAGATTACTTGATTTCTCATCATCAATCAGTTGTACTGCTTCAAGGATGTTATCCAATAGGCCAGATATTCTATTAACCTCTTCCTTTTTATATTTTATCGAGTTATTCTCATCGCCTATTTGGAATCCTCCATCACCCTTCCCATCTACTATTGAAGCATCCGTCTTTGATAAGTATCCCTCTGGCCCCATGATCATTGCAGTTTCTCTCTCATGCAATCTTTCTACTATCTTTTGCAGTTTTGTAGCTGAGTATAATCTATTATCTTTGATCCGTAGAGATAGAGTTTGTGCAGTTGGTATGTTATTGTTTACTGTTGTCGATGATGATTTCTGTTCAAGATCAAGAAGCATATCAATCATACTATCTGCATCTGCTCTCTTAGTTTCCACCCTTTGTTGTGTAATACTTCGTAGTGCTTGCTCTGCATTATTTGCCTCTAACCTGAGAGCCTTCGCCTTATCACGGAGCTGTTGTGCCTTTTCTAATGCGCTGCTGTCATTAGTAGCTAAAATTGATGCATCTGTATGTGATGAAAATAGTGTAGATGATCGACAGCATGACGTATCTTTTGATATAATGTTGAGAGGACGTCTATTACTCACAAACGCTATTGAAGATGATAAGTAACTGAGCAAGAATGTTATGCATATACCCTTCATGCTAAACTCTGAAGTGTTTATTGAAATATTGCAGTCAGTATTGAGCTTTATAAAACCAGCCGAATACTACCATCCAAATGAGCGTTAATGGCTGATCTTTGGGGGTATTAGATTAAATGATATCACCCGACACATAAATATCATGCAAGCTTGTACTTTTTTCTTGCAAATGCGTATCCTATGTTGTCTTTTCTAATGATATTTATAAAACCAGCCGAATACTACCAACCAAAAGAGCGTTAATAATAGCTGACATATGGGGCTATTGGATCTAAACAGCAGCGACGCTGATATCATCCAACACAAAGAAACACATAATAGCACGCAATCACGCAAATCCAAAATCGTCCCAAGACCACCACCAACAAAAGATCTAAAGTCACTTCAAATATGAGCAATGAATAAACTCCACCTAGTAGACTCGTATCACCATGTGGTAGTCATAATACTAGTACTATAACCATATTATAACAGCAAGCCACTCATTAAGTAAAGATAGAACCGACTACTCTATATAATATACACATCTTTTATGTCCAAACAAACTTATCAAAGAACTTCTTTCCCATCTCAACTCCCAAGAATAGAGCAGCATTTGCTGGAAATGCTCTTGCAACAGTTGGTATTAATCCAGTATACAATGCCAGAGGGCCACGTTCCTTTACAATCTTAATCAATTCTGGAAAGTAGGAGCCGAATACTTTACTATCCCAGCTCGCTTGGACATTTGTCTTTGGAACATCGAAGGGCATGGCTGCAGTCCAACCAAGCATGCCGGCGAATCCACCACTATAGTTTTGTGTATGTTGTTTTGATAATTGTCATGTCGAGTTTTCCCATCCACAATGGGCAAAGATAGACATTAGAGACGTGAGACCACAATACAAGATATACAAACAATGCAATGAGATAGCACAGTCATACCTCATGAAGTAATTCAATTCTTCTGGCATCGAAGGAACATATGTTCTAAACAGATAGCAATTTAACTCATATGTTCCAAAGAAGAATGCATAGAATGGAGCATCTCGCATTATTTGTGCATCAAATCCTACAAACAAAGACCGTATTCCATTTCGTTTAATCATCTTCTTATACACATCTGATGACGAAGCTTCCATATTACCAACTACTACTTGAGTTTTTGCTTTAACAACCTCACTTGGTAGTAGCACTGTTGCCGAACAGCATCCTGTTATAGCTCCCTATGATCAAAACCAAAACAATAGAGAGTAAGTGACAAATGTAAGCATAGATATCATTAAATATAGGATACAACATGCCAAATGCTTCTTGCAATAATGATGTGTTGTGACGTACCATTAAGAAAGGTTTTACTAAATCAGGTCTTTTGGTAGGATCTTCCTTTGCATCATCGGGGAATGCTCTTTTCAATGCCTCATTAACACCAAACGCCATTGCATTCTCAGCTACCATCCCTAAACTTGTTGGCACTGCACCTTTCCATAATGCCGATGCTCCCTCATTTGTCATTATTGATTTAGTCGTAAATGCAACGGATGGAAATGCTGTCGGATTTGTTTGCATTCTAACTTTCACTGTATCAAATGGCTGACCTGTGTAGCAACATGCTACTGAACCGATGGATGCAGAGAAGATATCTCGAGTAACATCTCGACTGTTTAATGCAGAGGTAGTTTCAGCCGCCATTGTTTTTTATATGCACTTTTACCTATGATGTGTTTTTAGATAAATGGTACTGCTACTTCAAATGAGGTCACTCAGCGACGATATACCTTGCAATAAGGGGGAAAACGGTGCTATCACTCTTGAAGAAGGGGGAGAGATGACGATTGGTGATTGGTAATTGGTGGACTATTTGACAGCGGTTTTTTTTTTTACTCTTGGCTTTCTTGGGTATTTGAAGTAGCTGATGCTATACCTACCTATCTATTATGTGAGGTAATTGGAAACAGATCGAGGGCATTTGCAGTATAGACATCTTTAACACCTCCTTTGCATACATCGGTAGTATTGGATTCATACCTATTTTGATATTTGTTCGGTTAAAAAGACAAACATTCCATATCTTATACACTCATAATATATTGCAATTGCAATACTAATTTATCATACATTAAGATGAGTAGCAAGAAGAAGAAATCACCAGGAAGTAAGAAGAATCCCGCTACCGTCAAACTTATCCGTCGTCAACTTCTTGGTGGGCATATTGATACATTGACGCCAGAGAACGTAACTAACTCGGGTAAGAACGATAGAGGATGGATGGTTAGTAAGGTGTGAAGGCAGCTGGTTTAGGAATGTTTTTCAATGATACGCCAGATCCATTTGATATGTTTATCAGTAACAGCGCATTCGCGAAACCTGGCATTCCCAAAGTATAATTTGAGCTCTACCCTCCTTTGGAGGTATGCGGCAATTATGGACATGGTAGAAAGGACCAACCTACTACACGTGAGAATCTTATGCAGTTTCTCAAATTTCAAGTAGGTGAACGCGAGAACACATTCTATAAAGCTGGCCTGTATACCGTGAACGAGAACTGCCCACGAATTGGCCATCCAAAGGAAATGTCTATTAATCGTGGCGATGATACTACAACAACAAATGCAGATCTAATCGTTTTATACTGGTATGAACGAAAATGTGATGCGAAAGGATCAGGTGATCTTCCTGAGGATTTAACTGCAAAAGAACAATTTGCTGCATTATACTTTTCGGGAAGAGCTATGTTATGTTCAAGCTACTAACTTTGAGCGTCATAATCAGTCGATCGATGTTATGGATATCGTGTCGTCTATTCGTTACATCAAGGAGACTCCATACTTTGGCTTTACTCGTGGTCTTCACCCCGCTTCTATGACTTTTCGCACAATGCTTCGTACACCTTCGACTGATGGTGTGCCTAAACTTTGTTTTCACTGCGGTAAAGATGAAACTACATCGAAAAGATGCAGTCGATGTAAGGTAGTAGTGTATTGCAGTGCAGAGTGTCAAAAGAAGGATTGGAAAAGACACAAGAAAGGAGAGTGTTTACCCCGTGTTGAAAATGCTGGCGGAGAGTCGAGTACATAATGAGATGTCCTATTGGAGTTGTTAAATGTGAAGTAGTACTGGTAGGGGAATACCAACTGATGGAGATTTTGTATATCTATTACTATAATTAATATAGAAAAACTTTTACAATTTAAACCATAGTATCTCTTCTACTGGAAAGAAACGTGAGCTTTGGACGCCTTTGGTGCATATATATATATAAGAGGGAGAGCTTGGTTAGATGAGAAATGAGACGGTGGCCGGCGAGGGGAGGAGGTGGCGAAGTCGAGAGTCGAACCACAGACCCCAAGGGAATAGAGTACCTCACTCCTGGGGAGAAATACACCACTTCAAAATTCAAACCACAAGTTCAGTAGGTAGTACAACTACAACACTTTGCTGCCCAATCATACGCCACCGGCATCAATATAAAACAGCAAACTCTTTACTACGTTAGAAGGAGCTCTCACGCAATAGCGGTGGCGATATTGACCCATTAAGGATACCCAACAAAAGTATAAAGGAAAAAAATCTCCAACCTTAACATTTCAATAGAGTTCAATAATAGCTTGCCTTTGCTTGCCCACCATAATATACGCATCGACATCAAATACCATAACAACTTGTAGCTTGCCTGTACCTACCTACATGCCAGACATCAGTATAAAACAACAAACTCTTTACTATCACGTTAGAAGGAGCTCTCACGCAATACCGGGGCGATATTGCTTGACCATTAATACGATATCGTACCCAACAAAAATAGTGAAAAAAAATCTCCAACCTTCGTACTAACATTTCAATAGAGTTCAATTTGCTTGCCTACCATAATATACGCATCGACATCATAAACAACAAACTCTTTCCTATATCGTTAGAAGAAGTATCTCATAATACTGCTTCAATAGCGGTGGTGATATTAATTAGCCCATTTAATTAAGGATACCCCAAGAAAAAAATCATAAGACGGTGCACCTACCTAATTAATTCAATAGCAATAGGTACATTCAACCATGTCTACTAAAACAAAACAAAAGAAGAAGACAGCAGACCCCCTCCAATCAACAGGATCAACAGATGAATATGAAACTGACGATTTTTCCCCAAGTGAAGAAAGTGATTTTGATAACGTAGCCGCTGCTAGTTATAATAATAGACGTGATGATTATAATGGTGGTGGTACACCTGCTGCAACTATGCGGGGTGGTGCACGGTCATCACAACGGGGTAAAAACGCCAGTGGTAAGAAGAAGAATAACTTTTCCAATAGTAGTGCCAGTAAAAAAGGAAGTAAAAAGAAGAGTAGTATTGATGAAGTTGAATTATTAAGTAGTGAAAAAGAAGAAGAAGAAGAAGAAGATGATTTATATGAAGGTGATACTGAGACATATGATAAAAAGAAATCTAGTAAAAAGGGTAGGGCTAAAAGTAATAATAATAGTGAAGATGATAGTGATAATGATATGGAAGAGGAGTTATCAACTAAAAATAATAAAAGAGGACGGAGGGCATTAGGACATATAAATGATAATAAATCAAATACTTCCAAGAGTCCTGTGAATGGTGGTGATACTAGCGAGGGTGACGCAGCAGATGATAATAATACAAATAATGACGATAATTCAGATGATGATAGTGATCCATTTGCCAATTTAGGTAGAGGTAGTAACAAACGTCAAAAGTTACAACAAAAGAAGAATAAGGGTTCAGACGAAGATGACTCGGATTCAGACTCGGATGATTCGGATTCAGATGATTCGTCAATGGGTATGGGATTGGGACGGAATCGTTCTGCTCAATTGGCAAAGCGACGACAGAAAATGATGGCTACTCATACATATTCAAGTAGTGACGATGATGATGATAGTTCAGATTCAGATGATAGTTTATCAGATAAAAAGAAGAAGAAGAAACCTCCTGCCAAAAAGAAGTCCGCATTAGATGATTCGGATAGTAGTATTAGTTTCTTGGGTACACAATCACGGAAGAATCCAAGTAGGAAGACAACAAATAAGAGTCCACAAAAGAAGAAACCTGCAGCGACTAGTAACAAACAACCTGCAGGAAATGAGGGGAAGAGAAAGTCTTCCATTTTGGATACTAGTTGTGAAATCTTATCGTCTGGTGATGATGATTTTGATTTGCCCAAGACAATAACGACGACAACAGCTCGTAGTTCACCTCGGAAACAACCACCAGTTGCAGCATCAGCAACCAAAAAGCCAATGTCACAAGATACAGAACGTGATCCATCAGTACGAAAGGCAAGTACAAAGGCATTAGATGAAGCAAGGAAGGCAAGAGAGGCACTCAAGGCTGCACAACAATATAAAGCCAAGGAGGCTGTGTTACCACCAATTGATGTTGATGTTCCATCTTCTTTAACAACATCTCGTAGTCGAACTGGAGCAAGAGGAGATATTGAAGTTGTAGATGTTGATATGATATCTTCATTTCCCAGTCAGCCATCAGTTCCAGTTCAAATTAGTTACAAAGGTCCAAGAATTACACTAACGTTGCGGTATCAAAATCCTACAACTAAGAAGGAGAGTAAGGCAAACATTAAAATCAAAACTGATCAATCTTTACAGCATCTTGTGGATGAATTCAAGACACAACAACCAAGTTTGGAAATTACTATTGTAAAGTTTGATGGTCGAAATCTCATCTTGAAGAACACACCAGCATTCTATGAGATGGAAGATGAAGATTTGGTGGATGTTGTAGTCGTTGTCAAGCAACAGTCGGCCTCTGCACCATCCTTCTTCGGTGGATTGGCAAGCCGAGCGGCACAGGCACTAGGTGTCAGGAGTCCACCTGCCGCACAAGCAGTATCTGTGGCAACTGTGCATGTCCAGACAAGAGGAAATCAATCACAGAAACACACCTTTCAAATCAAGAATGATGCTTCATTATCAAAGGTTGTTACTGCATACTGCGAGAAGTATGACTTGATTTCAATGAGATTGGAACATAATGGTCGAATGCTGGATTCAAACAAGTCTCTTTCTACTGAGGGATTACCAAATGAAGTACAATTAGACGCTGTTGATTTAGTACAAGGTGGACCAAGTATCAAGCTCAAGTTTCGAGTATACGGAAAGACGAATGATATAACCACACTATCTATTCCAATGAAGGGCAAATTTGAATCAATCATGGGACGGTTTGCACAAAAGAAGAATCTCTCTGTATCTCAATGTAAATTCATCTTTGACGGTGAGACATTAAACCCAAATAGTACACCGGAAGGGTTAGATTTGGAAGGAGATGAAATCATTGATGTCAGACTTCCTGAAAGCAATAGTGGTAGCAGTGCAAGTGCTACAGGGGCATCAAGCAATCAAGCGAGGAATGCAAGTTTAGGTCCTGGCAGACAGATTAGTATCCAAACAAATAGAAATCGCAACAACAACGCTCGGCAAAAAGGCTGGAAAGTCCATAATACTAATTCGATTTCAAAACTCCAAACTGATTATATCAAGTATTACAAGTCAAAGGGATGTCAGACTGTCAAGTTTTACTTTCGGAATGCAGCAATTAACAATATGACACAATCGTTTCGTGAAGTAGGTGTGGCGGAGGGAGATATACTAGTTGCCATGGAAAATGGTAAGCCTTATTCATAGCTTAGGGAAACACACCGGGAGCAAGAGAGAAGACCTGAAAGGATCTTTTAGTTTATAAGTTCAACTCGTTGCATACTTAGATAAGATCTTGAAAGGAGGAAGTAAAAGACAAGAGTGTTCATGAATAGCTAACAGGTACTATATCAGACTATCTAATGTTAAGTTTAATCGAAGTAATGGCTCGGCCTAGATCAGACCAATTGCAGTACACAAATGATGCACTCAACAGCCACCCTGGCATTTTTCCTACCCATGATTGATTCAGAATAGAAGCGATGGCATTGACAGGCTTGGCTTCTATAAAGATACTCTCTCTTTCTGGCAAGGTCACTCCATTTTTACTCGCTGCAGCCTTCCAAGAGGCAGGGATATCCATCTTCTCCAACAGCTTCGAACACGCTGGAGCAGCAGCTACAATATCAAGTGCAAACTTTTCTAATAATTCCATGATAGTCTGAACAGCATTATCATCTTCTCCATCTTTGTTATCATCTACAGTCACTACAAATGTAGATGCATGACCTTCCAATGCAGCTTTGAATCGTTCACCAACTTGTTTGTTTGGTGCTATAATACCTACTCGAGGTCTTACCATAAATCCAGCTGTGACACCTGAATATGATTCAGAATCAGGACGATCATACCAAGATCCTGCACCGGGTGTTAACAAAGGAGTATATGCACCGCAATCTGTAATCTTGATTGGAACGGATGGTTCTCCACCACTATCTGATGCATGTGTTTCCACAGCTCTAAGTACTTCCATACCAGATACTACTTCTCCGATGATTACATGCTTTTGATCACATTGAGGAGCCTTGTCAAGTGTCACAAAGAATTGCGATGTGTTGGAGTTTTTACCACTATTGCCCATGCTCAATATACCTGGTCGATTATGTTTCAATGCTAAACCTGCTCTTTCATCTTTAAACTTCTTCCCATATATTGACTCTCCGCCACTACCATTGCCAAACACAAAATCACCACCCTGTATAATGAAGTCTTTCTCTACTCTGTGAATTATTGAATTGCGATATGTCATCTCTTTGCCTGATTCACCAATGGGGGATGGTTTTATCTTCTTATTATTGTTTCCAATATCTAATGAGTTACCTCCATTGGTACAGAGAGTTGCAAAGTTTTCGCAAGCTAATGGTGCTACATCCCAATACAATTTGAAGACGATACGGCTTCCACATGATGAGAACTCAGTAACAACTTCTTTTTGATTTGATGGTATTTTGTTACTCCACTCTGTAAGTATTGTATAGTATATTCACAGCGTATTAGTACGTTGCAATTAATACATAATACATGAACATAGATTTTCTCACCGTGATCAGTAGTCATCAGCTCATTAAGACGAGATAATTCAGATCCACCAAGCTTTCGTAAATCCTTTGAACAGAAGCCATATCGTGAATCTGTAGCATCAACAAAGGCTGCAGTCTAAAGGAGACATACATAAAGAGTTATTGTATGATGTATAAAAAAATGACATATATATTATGTATCATTTTGCAATAGATGAACTCACTAATGCAAGATTCGACCGATGATTATCAATATCAACATCTATGTAGCAATACTGGCATGATTGTGCATTAACAGCGGTCATATTGATGGCGGCATACCTCTCCAGCATCACAGTCCACTGAATTCACACTGATGATAGGATTTAGGATATACCATTCTCATTCCATGAGAACCACAAAAATTTTCTCTAAGTCAGACTTACTTAGGTACTAAGAGTCAATTGATTTAATAAGGCCAATATCCAATGCATTGCTGATATTATAACAACCACACACAATATGACAGATACAGACTCATCACCGGATGATGTCGGCATGGTGCCGAAACGAGATAGCAAAAAGAAGAAGAAGAAATCTAAGAAGAAGAGAGTAAAAGATATTGAAGAACACCAACATGCAACTACTGAACAACAGGATGATATCAAGAAGAGTAGCAAAAAGAAGAAGAAGAAGAAAGATAATAAGCGTAAACGAAACGATGATAGTGATAATGTTAAGCCAAAGAAGAAGAAGAAAAAGTCAAAGAAGGACAAACAACTGTCATCTAATAATGATACTGCAATTGTATCATCATCAGCAATTGAATATTACCCCGATGATTATTTGAAGCATATGCAACAGAAGGAGAAATCTATTACTACCGATAAAGCAGATACATCAAACAAAACAGATAACATTACACTCTTATTGTTCTATCAGTATGTAGAACCGCCCTGGGATGAGGATCAATTCCAAACAGCTTTACAATATGTTACTACCCATGGTGAAAAGAATGGCATTACTGGACGTATGAGAGTAGCTCGTGAGGGATTGAACTGTACATTAACAGGTAGTTATGAAGGTATACGAGCATGGTGTTCAGCATTACGAAAGTTTGATGGAGGACGATCAACAATCGATCCCAATACTGGATTAAAGGTTACAGAGTTTGCCAACACTGAATTCAAATTAACAGATGATTTACCAAAGAAACAAAGTTTTCCAAAGTTGCATCCATTTGAGGTTGTTGAATTAGTTAATTATGGATTAGCAGGTTCACGAGCACCACCATTATCACAACATGGTGGTACACATTTAGAACCTACTGAATATCATAAGAAAATGTGTGAAAGTGATACAGTCATTATTGATGTTCGTAATCATTACGAGGCCAATATTGGACGGTTTAAGCCACCAGCTGATGGGGCACAAATGATTAACCCAAAAATGCGCAAGTCAACGGAGTTTCCTATTTGGTTGGAAAATAATAAGGAGAAGTTACGTGGTAAACAAGTGCTCATGTATTGTACTGGCGGAGTTAGGTAAGTAAGGCATTTGGAATGTTATATTTGTACATGTGAACAAACATAATGTTTGCTAACTTTTATCACAACAAATCACCCAAACTACATATAGATGTGAAAGAGCAAGCGCTTTACTCAAACAAAAGATTGATAAGGAAGATGATACCAAAGCATTAGATATCAAAGGAGTATATCAACTGCAAGGTGGAGTCGACAAGTACTTCAAGGAGTTCCCTACTGGCGGTTTATGGAAGGGTAAGAACTATACGTTTGACAAACGATTTGCACATGCACCACCGGCAGTCGAGGCTGTAGAAAGGACAAAGAAGGTCTTGGGCGACGACAAGAAGGTGGAAGATATACCTTTCAAATCAGCAGAAGTTGAAATCTTGGGCAAATGTGAAGCGTGTAACAAACCATGGGATATGTACAGAGGTAAAAGGAGATGTCCAACATGTGGTGTGCCTTCTCTCATATGTCGAGAATGCTTTGAGGCAGACAAGGATGGTACAAGAAAGCTTGGCAGGGAAGTCAGATGTGATTTATGTGTTACAGAAGATATACGAAATAAACGTCAATTGAAGGATAGAGAAGAGCGAGAAATGGAGGAATACGAACAAAAGTTGCAAAGGTTGGATACCAATTATGAACCACCTACTCAAAGGAAGCATGCCATCACTCGAAAGCCCAAGCCCAATCCAAACCGTATCACTCGATTGTTCTTAAAGAACATGTGTGCCAAGCAGATGGACGAAGCCAAGCTTCTAGAAGTATTGCATCCAGCCAAAGTGACACATATCCAATGGCTTACTGATCGTAATACGGGCAAGTTCTATGGGTCTGCATTCATCGAGGTCAAGACTCCTGAAGATGCAGGTACTGTGTTGGCTTTTGATAAAACAAATGTTCTCGGGAGGAAGATTACAGTGAGGTATCAACAAGCTGATGCAAAGGATATCTGGCCTATAGCAAACACAGAGGTTTCTGGAGGATATTAAAGATGCTGTGTTTATATACATCTTAAATTAGTAGGCTCTTAAGCTAATCTTAACAATTGATGTGTCTTATACCCATAACCAAATCTCTAACCCCCTTTTAGCTTGATGCCTGACTGTCACTGCTACTTTCTCACTTCTTCTCATACATCCTTAATATCTCGTCAGAGACCACTTTCGTCAGGCTCAGGCAAAGGTAACTTTCTTGCATCAGCCACATCGGCTGGGGTAATATTGCTCAGTACAAAAAACGGGCTCTCTTCTTTCGCCTTGCGTGTTGGTTGCTGTCGGGATCCAACCCTTACCGGCTTGCCACCCCGAGACACCGCACTGCGCTTCTTCTTGACTAAAGCTACACGACCTTTTTGTTGATTCTGCCTGTTGCGACGGCTTGCTTTGGTGTCGGGCTTAGGCACCTTTTTCAAACTCGTTCTCTTTGTGGCCCTGTGAGTTAACTTTCGCTGAGCACGGGATGCACTCTTGTTGTTGCTGCCTTTGTTAATACTCATATCACCTACTGAAGTAGTAAGATTAGCTACCCGTGGAGATTTGGAAGCTGATGGTGACTTATCAGCATCAGCAAACAAATTAAATGAAGGGGAAGAAGAGGACGACGGCTTACTCATGGTGTTGGTTGCTTGAGCTAGTAGATTGAGGTTCTTGTGTTTGCTGGGAGGGTCGATGAAGCTTGTTGGCTTCAATTTCAATTGTTGATTTTTGTCAGCTAAAAATGAGTCGCAAGAGATTAAAATGAGGGGAGGAAGGTATCTTGCAATAGGAGTAGCAGCAATACTATGAGGTAATAAGATATACTTTACTTTAGTTCATATACTTATATAATGTTTGGATTTATCTTTTACGGCCTGGAGCAGGTGGTGGAGGATCCTTCAACATTGCATTCACATCAACTTTTACACTCTTTCTTACACTCCTAGCTGCTTTCTTGGCGGCGTTAGCGACCTTCACTTTGTCAGCTTGGGTGGTGTCGACATATAATGGACACTTGTTACACTTGCTGTGATTACAATGTGGAGTCTGACAAAAGTGTTTATATGCAACAGAAGCTGGTATCTCCTGATTACATACATAGCAAACTAAGGCACCGCAAGAGCACTATGTTTTTGTGTTGTATGTCATATGATGTGCACATAAGTTAGTTTGAAGTGTGTGAGTGAAATACATTTCAACACAGATATATCATATGAATATACAGCACTCACAGTCATCTTGTTACATCCACTTTCTTTCAAGAACTTGCGTCTACACATTGGTCTCGGGCATGTTCGTACTAATGCGTTTGTCATGGCCTCTTCAACTTTTGTTCTACCCCCCGCTTCCTTCTTCGATTCCACCTGATCACATCTAATGTCCGGATGATAGTCATCTCCACATTTCCGGCAAGATCTGTAGTTGCATTTCGGACAATGGAATAAAAGAGGAGGCATTATGCCACATGAAATGCTTTAATGCCCGATCATAATCTGCACCCTCAATACATCCTAGATTGTGCCTTGCATTTGCATCTCCTCCAATAGCTGCTAGTTCATAGTAATACCTAGCCTTCTTTTTATCAACTTCCACTCTTCTGCCCTGATCATAAGCAATTCCAATGTTGTAATATGCCAGTATACCCAAGTTCTGCTGCCCGATGCCACAGTTCTAATGATTTGGCAATATCGCGTGTGAAAATCCATACGAACCTTCAGCATGATAAACTCCAAGATTGTAAATTGCATTAGCATCTTCATTTACTAACAAGTGTAATTGCAATAATCTCTTTATATGACATCATTCTTCTATCATAACATCCCCCCTGCTTACTTAAACTATCGTAAGGCAATGCTTTTTGACAAAAAAAGATACGGTATCCTCCATTGCCCAACTAACACTGACTAATAACCCAACGTTCATGTGCTGTCGAGAGGTGATTGTTTATATACGTATTTGAATTATAAACAATAGATAACACAATGTAATTATTGGGTACTGGCCGTCTGCAAGACAGCCCCGCAGGGCTTGCCGAGAGGCACCCGCGGTAGCGATGAATAGCAATAGAACACAACTCACTAGATTGTTCATTTGCAATAGTTATGTGTAAGGTATATACTTAACTCAATTGATAACACACACTGCTGGCACGTATGTGCACCTTTATTATATCTCAAGGTTTCTGTAACCATACTTGATTGCCTATAGTGCCAAGAGGCACCTGCGGTATTTAATGGCAAAAATCACAAAACTAATAATACACATCAATTGCAATAAAATATACAATTTTTCATGGTGTTAGTACAGTGCACAAAGCAACGCCAATGGATAACATGATTGCCACTATATCTTACACACCGCCTTTAATATACCTGCGTGTATCTGTGACCCGGAGTGTGTTGCCTGGTACCATCCTTATTCAAAAAGTGTGCGTATGTGTATATTAGGGCAGTAGTCAAGGTATTAGACGATGTGATTAACATTAAAGTGATATTCACCCAATGGCGGGTTATAAAAAGAAAAAGTAATATTTATTTATAAAACATTATTAAGAATACCAACAATCATGTCAACCATATCAACAATACCCAATTGTTAGGTTGTTTGTGGAATGTAAAATTTGGATGTTGTTTTTCGTTGACTTAGGTCTTCTGAAAGGTTATGACGCTAGTAATAGTATGATCACAACAATGGTAAGAACAAATGTATCAGAGTGTCGTATACTGTGCCTATTTTATCATTCTTGTCTCGTCTCATAGTCTCAATCAATCTCCTTCTTATTAGTTGCATATCGCCTCAAACTTTTGGCGATTTATTCGTGGGCCAAAATTAGCTGAAGAGCACAATTTGTTGATAGCAACAAGTAGCAACTGTCCACCTCTGGTAAACAAACACCAGACGCCAAACATCCGTGCCACGCCGCATAAAGTTGCTTAGGGTCCACCGGTCACGATACGCCACCGTTCGTTCCGCTCCGATTCATCCTCGGCAGCAGAGGTAAGTTAAAGATCTTTTTTATTTTTGATATCGTTATGTTGCTTATTTGGTCTGCTGCACTTGCCTTACCAACTGTACCTCCATATATACCCTGACCCATCTTAATTTATAATTTTATATACAGGATCTGACACCTAATAAGATTATTACACACTTTAGTGGCCATCTTCTCTGGTATTTACCACCACATTATACTGCTAAGTTGAATCATTACCCTGCACCAAGTAGAGACTAAAAATATATCACTGTCATCCAATCACACACCACATTAGTCCCTTCATTTATCAGTATCACGTAATTCATTCATTCTATACTCGTAAGTTTACTAGGTGGTGGTGCAGTGTCTTTTAATTAATGTGTTAAAACAATATCTCATCTTTTTGTATGGTTCATGTGAATGTGCCATTCCTACTCCTTTCTTCTTTCTTTCCCTTTATTCTTTTATACAGTGGATTATATTTACTTATATTATGAAAAATAACAAGGTAAATCGAATATGTGGTGTATATTATCAAATGCAATCTGGGTATATTGATATACCATTGAAAGTTTTTCTAAAATCTAATCATGCATCAACTCTCATCAATTAATTATACTTCACCTCACCATCTTTACCACACAAATATACTTAGACAATGTTGAATAAGGATAATGCCATGCTGAAGAAGATGAAGAAGAGGGGTATTGATTTGGCCACGGAAATGAGAGATCCCCTAGCCGCATCACAACGTAGAGGGAAGGGGCGTAAATCAAAGGCAACGGGGATACTTATTGCTGCTTTGATTGTCTTGGGTGGAGTTATTATCGGTAGTCCATTCTCTTCACAATCAAACAATAGCCAAAATACACCCACACCTTCTTCTGACCCTTCACCTTCGTATCAGCAACCTACTATCAACAAAGATTTTGCAGTCAACTATGCCCAATCGGACCAACTTTCAGTTGTCAATACTACAAACATCGATAATGCATTGGCACAACATACTGCTGAATGCAGTATTGATGATGCTCTCGGTCATTATCTTGATTTATCACCTCAATGCCAGGTCCAACGAAGACTCGTGATATCCATTGTTCAAAATGAAATTGAAACAATCCCTGCTTTGTTTGAGATCAATGAACAGCTAGTTCTTCATCATAACAATGTTGATGAAACAGTCCAGTTCTTCCTCGACCGCGATAAGTATCCAAAGATGATCAGTATTTGGATCAACTTTGGTCGTTTCAATACTGGAGGTGTCATCGGTGGCAATGGTGGATTAGGTGGAGGTCGTCCTGGAGGTGGCGGCGGCGGCGGTGGACGTAGATCTACGCTTCCTTTCAGCCCACCCCCATTGAATAGTGAATTTCAAGCTCAGATGGATAGACTTACTGACGAGTTACAACACGGATTAGCTGTAGGAAATCCCGAGGTGATTGATAGGGAAGTGAATCGTCTTGCTAATGAATGGCGAGATCGAATGAACGAGCTTGTTGATCAACAGGCTTCCCTGCTTGCCGAATATGATGGTAAGTGACTTCACTCTGAGCCTCATGTCATCTCACCTTATCACATACCGATTGATTGATCTAACACGTTGATATCTCTCCCTTTTATTACACACTTTTAACAGATTATCATGGCCCTCATTACATACACCCTAACTGGGAAGAACACGCCAATGAGGATAATATGCGTCTTGCTCTCGAACCCCTGTATGCTCAGGACAGAGCGGAAATCAACGAGCTAGTCGATGGGTTGGTAGAGGTAGAAGTTGAAATGGCACAGAGAGAAGTTGATTTGTTATATGGTTTTGTACAGAATGTTGTTGCTTATAATCAGATTTGTCTCGATCTTGTTCATGACTTGGCTCAACAAACTGTTGCTTTTAACGAGGTACGGTATGAGAATCCTTGGATTGGAATACAGGTTCCAGTGGTCGGTAAGTCACATGTCTAGTGTACACATTGCTTCCTCCTCTTCTAACTCTTATTTATTCTAATACCATCAACAATTCACTAACCAGATTTGACATTGGTACACATGCCGTTGATATTTCTCTTTCAGACAATGTGGAGTCTTTGCAAGCCAAGCTTGAATCTAAAACCGGCATTACTCCAGGTGGACAAGTCATGTTTGTTTGTAACGGCAAGCGGCTTGAGAAGGGTATCGCCTTATATGATTCTGGCTGTATCTCAAATGGGTCGACCGTTCAAGTATCATTCTTAGGCCATGGTGGCATTGGTGGTAGTGGTGGATTGAAACAAGCACCAGAAGGAGATGCCAATGAAGTGGAAACACAACGAGTCCGCATCACTCAAATCAATGGAGAACTCCAACCTCTTCAAGTAAATTCATTTTATCATTGTATAGAAAATGAAGGAGAAGGCGAATGTGGATTGTATGGATTTGACCAAGGTCTTCAGTTGGCTTTTTCCGATATAAGGTCGTACAGCCCACGAGAACTGCGCTCATTCATTGGGCCTTGGGGGATGGCAGATCTAGATACAACAATGGCAAATGGACTTACATTTCGTGAAAATATTGAGAATGAACAGTTCGAATCTAGAAGGTCGGCAGAAGATTACTTAGATTACATTACCAACGGATATGTACAGTATCATGAAGACGGGGAACCAATTCATGGAGCACATGTTACTGACCTTGAGTTTGTTCCTCTGGCAAATGCATTTGAAGTCAATGTTGATATTTATCATCAGGTTAGGCCTGGACAAATTCAGCTACGTCAAAGCATACAAGTCAACTCCAATCGTCCTACTATTTCTCTTATGCATTCTAACAATCACTGGGAAGCTATCGTACACGTAGAATCGAGCAGAGGAGCATCTGGTAGAATTGTACAGCAAGAACAAGGTACAGCCAATGCCGCTCAGCAATCATTTGGTCGAGTAAGAGAGAAATCAGATAGGGTAAGTCGTCTTGATGAATTGTCTGTGTATACCACTCTATCTAACACTTCCGTCGTCTTTCTAATACGAAGTCTAACAAAGTCAAGTTTGCAAGTGATTGTGAGTTTAGTGGTGATGGCTCGGAATGTACTCGAAGACAATCTACTCGTCGGTCGAGTAGAAACTCTGGCGGCAAGAAGTCAAATGCGGGCAAGTCGTCTACTACGAGGAAACCCTTGTCTACAACTGCAGATGAGGTATGTCAACATTTCTTTTGTGATGAGTATATTCTTATGTATTCCCATACTCACCTCTGCAGTTTTAATCTATCTTCCTCTCCAGTCTACAAACCAAAACTACGGAGAGCGTCGTCAATCTAGTAGACTCAAAGCCAAGTCTACGCCATCTGACAAAGCAGCACCTCGTAGTAGAAACTCTGTTGCCAAGAAGTCAAACAAGGGCAAGTCTTCCATGTCTATAGCTACAGATAAGGTGTGTGAAATGTGTGGTTTGTATATTCTTAACTGATCAGTTCATACTCACATCATCAATTCTACTCTGCCACTTACTTTCTAATAACTAACCTACCATAGGAATTTGACCAAAAGCTAGAAAATGTGAAGAAAACTATCCATGCATCTTTGTCCTCGACAGAATTGCCAGAAGATGAGAAGATATTCAACACTAAAAACAGATTTGTCGCTCTCTCTTCTGATGCAAGTATGACAGAAGATCAACTCGGCGATTTGAGATTTCTAGCTAATGGTTACGACCAGACGAATCAACCACCACACAGATATAATCCTTCCCTAAATACCAACTGCCCTGTGGCTATGATTCACAATGGTCAAGAGCAGTTTAAGTTGGATATGAAAGAGCTTGGAATTGAGGCAGATTGGAACCTTGTGAGTATTCCTTACCATTATGATGCGAAAGGAGGCAAGCCTTTAGTCTGTATGATGTTGCATTATCAGACAACTGAAGAATTCAAGGGCATGCGGCTTACAGAGACGGATGGTCTTTATGGGCATACAGCTCGTAGACGTCGTTCGAATGGAGCCCTGGCCTCCTTTACACCATCACATTTGAGCCATAGTGTTGGTCATGACAATTTCAATGATGCCTGCTATCTCGACATTTACCCATTTGCTCATCCAAAGGGAGGTTCACCATTTGATGTCTTGACAGCTCAACAGGTTGATAAAGTCATGGATTCATGGAATAGGAATGTTCTTGAGCCTATACATGATCATGAACAGACTGTAGTTGCACTGTGTTCCAAAGAGACCGAGAGGTTGTACGCCAAGCACGTCATTAAGGGTTCTGTCAAAGATTTGAACGGAGTCTACCTGAAAAATACTAACAAGTTCATCTCTGCTGAAAAGGGCAAGCTAGTGTCTGGCTATCATCCATCAGCCATGTATGATCCTCGGCACTGGAGCAACATGGGGTTGAAGACAAGAGTGATGGATACTTTCATGACGAATGCCAAGATTGCCATCACTAGTAATCCTAATGTTGAGAAGTGTACCTTTTCTGCCGGTTTCCTTGATACAGACTCTGAATTCTTCAAATTGATGCAAGCAAGATATCTTGCAGGATGTAGCTTGGGTGGGAAGACGACACAAGAGATGAGAAGAGAGGCTGGGTATCATTATGCCATTCTAATGGAAGATGATAATACTCGAGAACAAGCTCTTGATTGGATCGAGAGTGAGTTATCAGCTGAACATCGTGCCTTGTTCTTGAATGAAGAACTCTTCACAACAACAAGTCAACTAGCTGCTCGGTTGGGAAGAGATGAAGTCGTATCTGAAGAAGAATTCCAAGCTACTGCCGATGAGCTTGGTGTGGATGTTACCAAGCTCCGTGAGAATGCCAAAGCCATGAAAAACAATCAGGATAGGTTCACAGCAGAAGCTCGTCTTGCCTCTGAGATGTTAGTTCGTGAGGTATCAGATGAAGAGATCAATAATCTTGCTGATCAACTTGGTATGAAATCATCTAAACTACGTGAGAATGCACAGTCATGGATAGATAATTGGGATGATCAGCGTGAGGCAGTGTCGGTTTACTGTGCAAAGACGGATGAATTATTAGAGAATTGTATTTCAGTTGATTCTGCTTCACCAAACTTGTATGAGACAGTTGGATTTGGTCTACTTCAAAGCTGGAATGACAGCAATCGAGGACAAGATAATTATGTCTCTGTTGAAGATATCAAGAATGCTGGTCCCAGTGGTCTAGGAGTTGGAAATCGAGGTACATTGGATGAGCCCCAACGTATATTCACATTGAAGATGTCCACTGGCAAGGAGAAGATCACTCTGTCTGATAAAAAGAGACAGAAGATATTGAATGACGGGAAGAATGATCATGCAGCAGCTGGTAAGAGGAGAAAGGGCAATTGTGCAACTGAATCTCTTTATATGATTTCTAAAGTTGATGAGGAAGGTGATATGGTGCCTGTTGGAAAAGCACGAAATATTGCTGACGTTTTTTACAACAAAAGCAAGAATCCCGATGGATTACGTCAAACATACGGATCATCAACATATTTCTGTGGACTTCAAGAAGGCCATAAGTCTGAAGGCCACCCAGAAGGTCATCAAACAACAGTGCGTGGCGGGCGTAAAATGGTATACTTGAATGATGCAGTGATCTTGAAAGAGATGAAGTGGCAGAAGGACAACAATCTAGAGGTGGTTGGATTCCGTGACGATGGTTGGACTGCGAAAGGAGGAGGTAAACTAGTACACCACGAAGATAGGGAATGCTATATCGTCATACTCGAGAAGGATGAAGAAGGCCGTTCTCCACAAGAACAATATGATTCATTGGTGAATCTGACAGAAATGAAGAAAGAGAAGACCAAGGATGAAGATCGTTTGGCACTGAATAGGCAAAAAGATAGAGAGAGAAAAAGAAGAAGTAGAGCAAGGGAAGCAGAGTCCAAGACCGACAAGAAGGACGGCACAAAGAAGAGGAAGACAAGCCGCAGGGGTTAGGGTTCAAGATGAAACTAGTGGTGAAATTATCTACGCAAAGATAAGATATTTGTCGTATTTCATAATGATACATAAAGTAAACTCTCAATGTATGTAGAAGCTTGCTCATTGCTCTACAGTCTTTCATCTGCCACGGCCATGAACTCACATTTTGGGCATTTACTAATGTCTAAACCAGAAGACTCAACCACAGCAGCATATTGTAATCATCATACTTCTTCATTACTTTCTCGGAGAGGCACTTCCGTAGTTGCCCTTCTTGGAAGCCCGATTCACAGCCAGCAGACATGCATAGAATTTCTAATGCTTTGGATGTTTCCTTCTTATTGTTTCCACCATTTGTCGAGTTGGGTTTAACTCCAAAATTGCCTAAACCGAACACTCGTTGCTCAGTATGCTTTTGTAGACAAGTCTTACAGAACAAGTGTCCTCCAGTTTTACAAGCAACCATTAGCTCATACTCGTATTCCATATAACAGCACTGACATTCTAATTGTGCTACCTTTTGATTCCCTGTAGATTGTGTTTGTGATTCTCCTTCAAGTAGACCACCAACAGAAGCTGCCGCGAACGTTGCACTAGTGATTGAGGTGCCCAGTGGATCCTCTGATAGCACTGTCATTACCGTGAGGAATACACTCTCATTCTTATTACCATTGGATTCATTTGAATACGACTTGGCCATTGATAGAAATGTCTCTGCCTTTTCTCTTGATACCAATGGGAATACCTCTCTTATACGATCTACTAAATCCTTTTCATTGATCAATGGAGATTGTGGCTGTTGCTTTGATGCAGCTGCTGCGGCAAAGGTAGACGTCGATGAAGAAGCGGCAATAGCAGGTGTTTTTCTGTTTGTCGGTTCTATAATCTCCACTAAATCATCATCATCTTCATCATCCAATGTTAGCTCAATTGGTCTGCGTCTTCTCTTTCTTCTCATCTTTCTATTACTAGTACTAATCATTGTCCTCAATCCAGGAGATGGAGGTGAATCATCTGCGAGATTAATGACTTCAGCCGCTGGCATTTTGGTATCATCTATTGGTATGGCTTTTACTGCCTTCTTTTTAGTAGTAGTACCATTATTATTCATCACATTATGATTGTTGTTATCACTCACATCATTTCTTCTAAATCTTGGTGATCTTCTCTTTCTACTACTTTTCATTTCTCGACATGGTGGTGAAGGTGAACCCACCAAATCTACTACATTGTTATTTGCTGTATGAACTGATGACATTATAGTATAAATGATTATATACTTTTCTTCATTGAGGCATTACCTATTACTATTATGTATCGAGTGTGAGTGATATAAAAGTCAAGTCATAGTAACAAAAAAATCATAAGATTAAACAATCTTGCTGCAGATAACAAACCCCGCGATACACACTCACCTCTGCACTATATATAAGGAGGTTTATTAGATATACTGGACGGCAGGTGATAATAGAAGAGGCGCTACAAAGAGGTTAATATGGCAATTGCTTGTAATATTTTAGTTTTGTTTGGGTTTTGCGGGGGCTAAAGGGCCGCCCCCGAATTATTAATCGGGTACCGATACCAGTGACAACAATGTATCTAAGAGCAGTCCTTCATGTTATCCAAATGCTTTCAAGTTATTAACGGTTGTCGTTGTATAAGGAGGAGGGATATTGTTTTGAAAGATTTGGCGAAGAGATAATATACCACATTAAGTTAGGTGAAGAAGTAGTCGTCATAAAATATTACTCATTCCTTTGTGTAAACTTGACCTAATAAAGCTTCATATATAAGGATAACAAATTCCCCACTCTATAATTTCATTTGGGTGATTGCCTCCTTATATAATGTGGAAATAGTTGTATCTCTGTAGGTGTTTATCAATCCCCCCTTTCACCATCCAGCTCCCTTCTTAACATATAAAATACCTCAATCCCATCCCTAACTAATCCCTTAAATATCCACTAAACACCAAACTATAAGTTCCAACCATTCCCCCCAGCCTTAAAAACTTCCAACACATTTATAATTTAATTTCCATACAACTTTTGTGTAGCACGAACCCTAGCGGTTGGAACTTCCAAACTAACCTCACAACATTTTGATAATAATACATCTACTGCCTTTTGTGCATTCTTGGTAAATTGTCCTTGCATATTTTGAATTTCCTGCGCTGTTTCCGCCTGTAGTTTAGCTGAGGATTCTCCTCCAGTACCACCTTTTTCGTTGTAATGTAATTATTGTTAATTATTTTTTATTGAACATATCATGTGAGCAAAAATGTGAGTTGTGTATTGCAATATAAAATAATCCTTAATATAACTTATCAATATATTCAATAACTACTTACCACTGGCACTAGCAGCCTTATCAAATGCATCTTGCTGTTCAAGTCTGTATGCGGTAATAAGTTCTTCAGCATCAGTTGCGGCTTGTTTCATTCGGTCACTTCGTGCTGTTTATTATGATATACATAAGGATGGAGATGTCGGTGAGATCAGATGCAGAAGATATCACAGAAAAGAGTTTTATTATACCACCACAGCAACATATTGCAACTGAGGATATACGGAGATGGAGTATACCACCACTAAATTGCAACTTTCGCCAATCATGAACCACTCAACAAAAATATATTAAAAACTAACCTATCCGAGCTTCTGCTACAATTTGTGAGGCACGCGTTTCCGCGGCCATGAGCTCTTGAATTCCACTTCCACTTTGCATTGTTCTATTTGTATGTATGGTAGTAAGCCGCGCGAAGAGTTGTTGTGTTATGGTTGAGTTTCAGAAATCCGTGAAAATAGCCCCTATGGGTTTTCTAGGATACCAAACCCCAGAGACCCAGGGTATCTTTTCCAACCCACTCTAACTTTGTCTTACTTGTATGTGCAAATACTACGAGATTATCTCGACAATTGAGTATTGATACTACCTCACGATACACTCTCCGCGTCCTAAATTCATTGTATCAATTTGCAATTCAATATATCGTTGCAATAGGATCTACGTACAATATTTCATCTCGAGTAAAAGTTCAAGATTCACAATTGGTACACCCATTACCTGAAAGTTGATGGCACAAGAAAAGTATACGGAGTGTAATGTTTGTTTGATTGGATAGGTTGATATTATAACTCGATAAAAGGTGATATATTATTGTTGCTGTAGGTAAGTGTATGCTTATATATTTCAGTCTTCAAAATATATATATGTTTTAATTGCAATGACATAATGGTGAACCATCTCACATAAACTGCCCTTCATATACCAAACTAACTCTACACAAACACTGTACTTGATATTGCAGTTTATATATCAAATCTTAAATAATGCCATCATCATCTAGTTCTAAAGATGAGGATACCAATATATCCAATAGTCCAACATCACAAAGTAGTGCTGCCTCCGGTGGTTTTCTAGGGATGAAGAAGAAACATAGATCGTATAAGAGAGGTATTCCCATTGGTATCAAGAGAAAAGGCAGAG
>Ga0214477_100448_pt1 | contig 28686 bp, 21 predicted proteins | sample M1_20Mar14CPVII9_FD_165058 | JGI IMG/M metagenome (GOLD analysis project Ga0214477, IMG submission 165058) | Marine eukaryotic communities from Monterey Bay, California, United States - M1_20Mar14CPVII9sort6BwellC16 | ecosystem: Environmental > Aquatic > Marine > Unclassified | place: USA... | reverse complement strand
AGCAATCTTTGCTCTCTCGTATCTCGAATATATCTCATTTTCAAGGATCTTATTCTGACTTGGTTCATTCACATTCTCATTCTTCATTGTCCTACCATACATTCGTCTAATCTTCTTATTTAAATCCACCATTGAACCGAGATCTAAAGTTTCCAATTGCATATCCTTCTTTGTAGCATTCACCATTGCCTCAAAGAAACCATTGGGAACTCGTCCATCTGACTGAGCCCTTGCCTCGCCATAACGTTTTACTAGTTCTTGAATGAGATTATTCTCAGGTGTGTCTTTCTTATTCTTTGAATAGGTTAATGGTCTACCCCTTTTAACAATCGACGGTGGTGCATTACTACCCTTGGCAGCAGCAGCAGCTGCGGCACTCTTACGTGACTTCTTTAGTGCATCAATTCTCTGCTGATAATCGTGCATTCCTTCATCAACGATATTAACGATTGTACCAAATAGTAACAATTCATCATCATTACTACCCTCATCACCAACCGTAGTATTGTGTTTATTAATCTCATCAATTAATAACTTGTAACTTAACGCTGGATATAATGGTTTATAATGTTCCACAAGCCTACCAATTAATGATGTTGAAGTAGTGAAACTTTCTCCTTCTTCGTCATTTGAAACTATAGCCTTTGCAATATTCTTCATTAACATCTTTGCTGATAGAAAATGCTTTGATGCATTTTGTGATATATCGGTAGCTGATTGTTTCTTCTGTTTGCTGCGTGGTGGTACTGGCGAGTAATACAATAATTTAGCTGTACTACTATTGTTGTTAGTAGTAGTACCTGTACTATTACCAACGCCACCACCTGACTTATTATTGAATGCATCCAAACTTGACGATAACGATTGTATCAATGCTATTTCTGATTCTCGAGTCCGTTTCTTTGTAGGACGTAGTTCTTTGGGTAGATGTGTATACATTGTAATACTAATCAAATGTGAGATATGTCAAAACTACAGCAAATCGATATGCCGCTAATGTATTATATCTATACCTCTTGGAATACAATTGCAACACAATGAGAAGTAAGATGTTGATATTGATAGATTGTTGTCTTGTTGTCCTAAATGTGTGGGTGCAACAATTGATATGCCGCTAAATCAAATATACCAAGAAGGAATACAACTACAATTGCAACACAATGAGGTAGACAGTTACTCTCTCTCTCTCTCTCTCTCTCTCTCTCTCTAGACTGAATGAAGTAGTAGATAGAACCTCGCCGTCTCTCGATTATTACCCCAAAATTTCATTTTTGTATCGTATATCATTATTATCGTATCCAGCTCACATAGTACACTCGCGCGGCGCGAAGGTATATCATAATCATTCTTATCATATCCAGCTCACACAATACTTCAACCGTTTGACCTGTACAAGAATAAACGAGTGGCTTTACCACGGACAGACTGTGATGAAAGGATCTAAAATCTTGGGCAACTGGATCTTTGATGTCAAACACCCAACCATAATTTTATCACCGCCAACAAATAGGTAGAGAGTTAATCAATAAAGCAATGTAAGTGGATTTGTTTATGTGGACGGTGGTGTAGTTTATCAATAGTTCGTATTCTTAGGCCGGTTGTATTGTTGACGAATTGGAGCGGCGGTCTAGCGGTGACAAACACACAAATTTAACATTGAATTGCAATTGCACTCTTGTTCCGTGGAAATCTGTGTGGTGGTGCAGGCTCTTGTATTGTTGGTACCATTGTAATCGTTTTGGTGTAGGTATCTAATCTATATATGATTGATACTCGATATTGCTCGTTGTTGGTGGTATAGGATATCGTGTATGAAGTCGAGAGACAAATAGCAGTCGGAGATATAGCGAGCAATGATGTTTCTTTCTTAAAATGCCAACCGCCCCCTATACACTGTATGATATCTCGTATACAATGCCTGCTGAGTATTAAATACAATATCTGTGTCATATGTTGCTGGGTTAGTGGGTGTTTGGGTGGCTGCTGCCTGGCCTGCTAATCTCGACACTCTCATTTTTTGTGCACATCATATGCACATTTTTACATTCAGCACCCTTCTCACCCTACTCTTTTTCTCCGACAGCTTCCAATAAATAAACAAAAACAAGCAAATCATGGCTCCCAACACCGCACTAGCAGAAGGATCACTCGAACATGACGAAACACAACTCTGGAAGGATCTATCCGTCGATTCATGGAAGAATTCAGTACGTAATCAAGACTCTGTCTTCTACGATCTATACAATGATACAAGACGTCGTATCATCGAGGCATGTAAGAAACATACCTATGATGTTGTAGTTGAGGTAGGGTGTGGTACCGGTGAGGTAATTGGTTTCCTAGGTGGAGACAATGAAGGAGGCACCGGCACACCCCGTATCGGTGTGGATATTAACGAAGATTTTATCAATCATTGCAAATCCACCTATAAAGATGCTGGATTAGAATTCCACGTAGCCGATGCAATGAAGTTAGATGATTGGTGGACATCCATGGGTTACCATAAGAAGTATAAGGCACCATTAATGGTATGTCCTAATAATACTATTATGATCATGCCAGAGGAAATTCGTGATACAGTCATTGAAAAAATGAGAGTTGTGGCAGGTATTGAAGGACGTATTGTCGTCACTTATTGGAATGGTCGTATGTTTGCTCATGGTGTTATGGGATATTATCGTAAGAATTCTGACTTATGCGGCACGTTTGATTTAACTGAGGAACATGTTGATTGGGAGAATAAGAAAATTGAAACTAGGACTAGTTATAAAAGTGAATGGCCAACATCACAGGATGTGGGTAGGTGGATGGCATCATTGCATATTGATGTGGATATTGTTGAACCTGAGATGAAGGAAACACCCGAGATTGATCATATTGCCGAGGTGGGTATGGGTGTATTCCTTTGGCTTAAGGGTGTTAGTCCAGCGGACAGCTCCGTGGGTTCGGCACGTGATTATTATGATAATAAGGATTCACAGACATTCTACCGTACCGTGTGGGGTGAGAATAATACACACATTGGTAGACATGATTTGGTAGCCGCTGATCCTGAATTAAAGGATGCCGACCTATTAACCAGGATTCGTAAGGCACAGGAAATTCAAGAGGAATGCTTCATGGACAATGTCAAGTCTCATTACGGCGGAGCCAAGGTTAGGTGTTTGGATATGGGATGCGGATACGGTGGTCTGTTACGTAACATGGCCAAGAATGATCTGATCTGGTCAGCCGTGGGTATTGATATTAGTGGAGAGATGGTTGATGCTGCCACAAGACTTTCCAAGGATATTCCCTCACTTACATTCTACCGTGAGAGTTACATGAACACGTCGGTACCTGCCGAGGCTATTGATTTGTGTATATCCACGGAATCATTCCTACATGTCGGACCAGGTAATCACGAGGCTGTATTTCGTGAGGCGTGGCGTGTATTACGTCCTGGTGGACGATTAATCTTTACTGATATCGTTGGCCATCCAACGGCACCCGAAGAAGCTAGAGTGCTATATGAACGAATTGGATTGCAATCTTTCCAAACCATCGAGGGATACTTTGAAAAGGCCACGAAGCTCGGGTTTGGGGAACTGAAATTTGAAGATCATTCCGAGAATGTATCAACACATTACGGAACTGTCCTCGAGGCACTTGAGATGTTATGGGATAAGAAGGAGATTAATATCCGCGAGGAAAGTAAAGACCGCATGGTTGATGGTTTGACCAAGTGGAGAGAACTTGCACCTAAATGTTTGCAATGGGGTATCATATCTATGCGCAAGTTGGAAGAGACTGAACATTCAGTTCTTGATTCACCTCCACCCAGTCCAGGACCACCAAATATGTAAACATGGGGGTAGAGAGTCGAGCTTAAATCTTTAAATCGGGCAGTGGGGATAAACCTGAGTTTGGGATGACTTTGTATATGTATTTAATGTCCATAGCATCACGAAAATGTAGAACCTAGATGGGGCATCAAGTGGAATCGCTTAGCCGGACAACATTGTGATGGCGTCAAAATGATAACACGATGTGGGTCTTTGACCTTCAACGATATAGTCGTAACTTAGATAATCAGACTAGGAGAAGCTACTAGCGTGTTACTTTACCGTTGAGAATGTAGCCACCTGATCCCTTGCAAATGCCCCAATAATAGTGCATTCTCACTTTCTAGCTGCTCGATCAATTCCTCCGTCTTTCGATTCTTAATCTTTTTCATCTTCCGATAACGTTTTGCCCTTACACGTTCTCGCTCCTGAGGCACTACATAATGCGGCGCTTCTTTTATTGCTATTTCAGATTCTGAAATGTGAATACCTGCAATACTCGGTATATCATTTAATGATTTCCTCCTCAACAATAGCTCTTGAACCTGTGCATTAGCAACTATATCATCCTGACTACTTGTGCTACTATCGGCTATTGCCTGTATATGACAAAGTTGTTCTTGTCTCAACTTATTGACACTGTCTACAAGGGCTTGGTTCTTTTGCTTCTTTCGTAAACGGGATGCTTGAGCATGAAGACGGTTGCGTTCCCTGATTTCCTCCGCCCTTTTAGCACCATGGCTCAAGCACTTTCCACCCTGTACAGCAACTCTTATGCATCCTAGTGATTCACACTTCTTCTGAGCAGGCACATGAGTAGAAAGAGAACCATGTGTTATGAAAACACCTCCCAGCGCCAATTTAATCTCGCAGTCAGAAGCAGGCAGGCCGTCTCGTTTCCCTATCTTTCTGGCACCATGGCTCAAGCACTTTCCACCCTGTACAGCAACTCTTATGCATCCTATTGATTCACACTTCTTCCGAGGAGGTCCATGGGTAGAACAAAAGCCTGCTGCCTTGACTGTCTTTGTGCATCCAGGATGTGAACATAACTTTCTCTTAGCACCATGTGTTATGCAAACACCTCCCTGTACCACTTTATTCTCACAGTTGGGAGCTGAACATTTACGTTTGATTCGTTTGGTCTTTTTCTTTGGCGATATCTTGCTATTATCGCCGTCTTTCTCATCGGGCAGGTTTGTGGATATTCTTATCAGTTGTTGTGCATCATCAGTATCATTGACATCAGGAGATGCTATTCCAGTATTTTCCCCGTTAATATGGAGAACTTTACTTGCAGTAGGCATTATTTATTGATGTATACGATAATATAGTATCACGGTATGTTAATACAATCAATAGATTGGTCGGCGATTGGTCATTGGTTATAAGATAGTAGTTGCAAATCTTCTGTGTGGAATGTGGAAATGATATGTGCTGATAATGATAATATTATATTGCAATAATAAAATATCGCGATCTGTAAAATACTTACAGATAACAATCTCTACCACGCCTTCGGTGGGCGGACTTGACAATGGAGTAGGAGTTAGGAGTACAGGTACAATTACAATAGTACTTATAGTGAGCAGTGAGGGAAAGGGAAGGAGTCTGGCGAATAAAATTTGGTGGCGAGAAAACGTATCTTCCACAACACTATGCACCTGATAGCTAGATATGATAAAATAGCAACCAAGGAGGTTGAAGATCATTCTCATGAAACACATTTGCACAAGTTATATCTTTTGTGCACATCTTGTGCACAACAATAACTTTACACCGCCTTTACCTAAGATATGTAGTTAATAAAGATGTTAGAGGTACCTGAGGCATCTGGGTATGTAATAGTTCATTTAAGTAGGACAATTCTATTGTACAATATCTTCTCAATAATTCCCGTACTATACAAAGGCACAGAGTTGCAATATATATTCTAAACATCTCTCACAGAGCCTCTCGTATCTTCGGGATCTGGGACCCCCCTCTTGTTCTATTTTACACTCTTCTTTACAACTTGACTAATACCTCCCCTCCTCTATAAGGGTTGGGTTACAATACATACTTGGGATTAATCCCAATCCCGAAGTACTTGTAGAGGTTCGAGTCGTTTGATACCCAGAAACGCCATTACATCTACTTCAGGTTTTGGGCCGACCTTGTACTCTTCGGGGATATCACATTGCTGTAGTAGAGGTATGCAGTACAAAGAATAAAAACACCAAAGGGTTAGTATACACATATGATATAAATCCGAATTATATTTCTTTCAATAATAGGAAAATATCTAAAAAAATACTCACATCAACATCACCACATGTATCTCCCTTACACGGAACTAAATTATCATCAGTCCAATCCATCCAACTATCTAAAACAACTCTATCTTTACTATTAATTAATGATGTAGATTTATTCTTGGTATCTATATCATTAAATATAGACTCAAGTTTCAGTATGGATGCTTGATGATCAACTTCTGATGTGGAGAAGAGTGGCAATCTATCATCCTCTTCTCCTTTATTATTATTTGTATCACCTGATGAAGATAGCTCATCAGATTTATCAGGCATATCATTATCATTGGATTTGTTTGCAAATGATAACAATATCCTTCTCGAACTGCTGCTATTATGAAAACCGTATCTTTGTTGCAATCTTGGTATCCAACCAAAGGCTGTCGATGAGAGTATTAAAATCAATGCTAATGCATACAGGAGCAGTACATCTCCCCGTCTATAATATTTGAGTATTGTCATGTTTACTGATGGCGGCGCTTTTACCAACTAATTCCTAATACCGTCTAGGTATGCAGCTAGGTAGGTAGGTCTCTTTCAATTTCAAAATCTGATGTGTTTCAGTTGTCAGGCTAAGTTAGCATTTTGTGTCGTAGCTCCAGGACCACTACAAATTGAAGAAGGAATGCGGCGCAATGAGCAGTATGTATATCTCCCCGTCTATAATAGTCAAATCTGTTGTTAATGACGGCAAGGTAGCTTGTTCGCTGAAGAAAAATTAGCATACGTGCAAATTGAAATGTCAATTCTATTGCAATAAAAGCGTGTCAACTATTGCCATTATATCATTCTTAATACCCTTTCGATCGGCAGTGGTTTGCCTGCGGTTATCATAATCATTGAGTACGAGAGTAGATTCGACCATGACAATTTTATGCATATCACTTTTACTACGACATACCTAGCTCAATATTATCAACACTTTATATACCATAAAGAGCAAAAATAGTACTCGTATACAATACTCTGATTATCAACCTGACTGGCACCAATAACCTACGGCAGAGGTACATATTAAAGTCTGTAGTATTGCAAGAAAGATTAGAAACCCAAACTACAACACTACGGACTCTCTTACAAGTAATCACAAACAAGTACTCTATTGCAATATGACGGATGATCAAACAGCAAACGATGAATGCGGTATATGTTTAGAAACAATGACGGCCGCAGTGACATTACCATGCAATCATAAGTTCTGTGCTAGTTGCTTAGACGGATGGAAATCGAAGTTTGGAGCACCAATTGCTTATCGAAAGAAAGAGAGGGGCAAGTCATGTCCTCTGTGTAGAAAGAAGATTCCTCCATCTAAAGATTTGGTTATTCAATTAGAGTACCACCGTAAAGTGAAACGTCGATGTGAGGCTGAAGGTGATACAACTTCGGAAACCTACATGAATCAAGTATCATTTATCAAAAGATTAGAAGCAGAGATTGGTGATTATGAAGGAAAAGGATTGGATTACGATGCATGTATTATTGAATTACCTGAGTATATCGTTGAGGCGGTGAAGAATAATAACATTAAGAAGGTTATTAAGTGGCTTGGATCTCCTGTCGATAAGAAGAGGTTGAGTGCAAGATATCCGGATTATTTAAACTCCACATTAGTAAACTTGGCTGTTTTTTCTGCCAATTCTGACTTGCTATCCATACTGCTGCAATACGGTGCAGATGTTAACGCACTGGATGCTAAAGGGTCGAATCCTCTCGTCATAATTGCAAGTTCAACTGATTATATAGATCAAGCTAAGACATTGCTGGAATGGGGTGTAGAGATATCTTTATCCCGTTCTGTTTCGCATGATGCTCAAGAGGAATGTGGAGTAGCTGATAGGGAATTATTCGTTGATACAATAAAGGAAATTGGGAATAACAAGTTAGCCAATCTTCTTTCATCAGAATTTGGGGGTCGACGATGTGAGGTAATCAATCTACCAAATCACCCACAGTTAAATGGCGAGGCTTGCGTAGTAGAAAAGTATATTGCGAAAAAGGACAAGTATAAGATCATATTCGAAGGGTCGGGTAATGCAGCACTCGTCGGCCCAAACAATCTCAAGCGTCGGGATAGAACACCATTGGATTGCGGGTATTACATCACATTCAACAAGAATAGAATGTCTAGGCGTGAGTTTGCTACCAAAGAAGAATGTCAAGAATATGTTGCTTCATTGGGTGGAGATGTAAAAGGTACCGCAGAGGAATTGGCAAGTTTGAAGCTATGAGATTCAATATCGTATACACAGTCTTTTCAATGTGTGTCCATCATAGGCTTAACTTATAGAGACCTAGTCTTCTCTACACTCCTACATCTCAGCAAAGAATGGAACTCCTTGCTAGGATGGAAATCTAAGTCCGACAACTTTCTTGACAACTCCTCTTCATCACCAACAACCACATCCAACTCGACACATTGCATGTGGCATCTCTTGGCATCTTACGTACATCGATACGTCAAAATATGATAGATGAAGGCTTCGGGAGCATCTGTATTAGTCAAGGAAATTATTGTGCTACGATATAGACATCTATGTTAATGTTGGTCTTTCATTCGTCATCACTACTATCCTCATCAGCCCATCGTCCTTTAAGGGTGGACGATTCAATCTTTGGCGGAGGCATAGACGTACTAGCTGCTTTAGTGGTAGTAGTCGTATCGGTAGAGTTTAGTAGAGTACTTGCCGATTTAAATGTAGGCATTGGTTTGTTGTCACTATGTTGTTGTTGATGATGTATCTGATAATTATTCTTCTCTTTTGGAAATCGACTGTTCGTGTGTTGATGATGTTGTTGCCTTCCACCACCATGACGATTGTTATTAGAGTGTCTACCACCACCCGCATGAGCATTATTATCTCTATAATCATGAGCTCTACTACGATTGTGTCTGTCTCGACTGTTGCTGTTGTGATGAGTATTGTTGCTGCTGTTGTTCGTACCCTGTGCTTGTTTTGACCAAGGAGTTGGCATCAATCCGCTTGAGTTCGTCGGAGGTGGATGATTGGTATTGCCTCTTTCCTTCGCGGTGTTATTATGTCCACCACTTCTCAAGCCTCGTGTATCATTTCGATGTTGACCACGCCCTTTGGCATTATTCCCTTGCTCATGATAATTCCTACCTCCTCTACCTCGAGGATGATTAACACGATCATGTCCGTCTCTGCTGTTTCTTCCTCCCTTCTTATCTTGCCCTCTACCCCTATTGTGCCCCCTACCGCCCTGTCTATTATTTCCCTTCTTATCATTCTTCTGCTTATTGTTGGTGTGATGATTAACTTGTTCTACTCCATCCATAATAACTACAACATCAAAGTCCAACTCATCAATCTCATCGGAACATTCACCTTCTTCCAAATCTTCTGCATTGCCATAACAGCCATCATCATCTTGAAAATCTCCATCAACTTTATCATAATAGTCATCTCCTACATTGTCAAACTCATCATTATCATCTGTATTATTATCATCATAAGAATCATCTGGTATATCACATACGAATACTATTGGCTCTTCTTTTGTTGTTGCTACTGCATTGCTCAATTTTGTTTGAGTTTTGTTCTTATTCTTTCCCTTCTTGTTATTGTTCGATCTAGATACTGCTGCAGTGTTATTGTCGTTATCTTTACTTTTGATATCATTCTGTTTATTATGCTGTTGCCTTACAGTTCTGTTTGTATCATTCTTCTCGGGCTGCTGCTTTATATCAATTTTGTTCTTTTGACATTGCATTAATGATGATGGACGGGGCGTTGATTGATCAACGGCCTTCTTTTTCTTTTCTGGTATATCATTGTTATTGTTGTTTGCAATTGTAGATGTAGCAGCAGTAGGTGTAGTATTCTTCTTCTTTGTTGCAGCCAGGGCTGCTGCAAGAGAGGATGGCATAGTTTGGTATTTAAGTAGGTATGTTTTGCTCTATATCTCTCTACGTCTACTACCTCCGGCCACCGATCGACAATATAACAACCACTTCTGTACTCCATCAACTATTTATATGGCTGCCCAATTCCAGTAGACTAGCATCTTAACATTTCATCACATCTTCTTAGTAAGAGAAAAAAGTTTATGTAGGATACCGGACTCAATGATTTCATTTTTCATTTTTACAACCAACACACTCCGCACACCTCTTATCACGCTTTGGTAATACTGCTCCTATTCATCTCTCCTAATCAATAAAGACAATGTTAGATATTGACTCCTCAATACTACCATCATCAATTACTGATGACGATAGTAGTTACAATAACTGCGTTGATATGAATGAAGAAAATAATTCACACGAAAATAGTAAGCAATGTCGGTTGCACCTCTCAACCACTAATTTACAACTAACCGATAATGATGATACACCACCAACTTCCGATGAAGACGACGTATTGGAGGATGAGGATGAAGAGAGTGAGCCAGATGAAGAAGAGGGAAATTTGCTATTACAAGAATTGGGAGTTGATAATTATTCGGATGAAGAAAGTTTGGAGTATATTACAAAAACCAATGACTCAACTTTATACTCTAATTATAGCGATAGCGAAGAGGAAGAAGAGAGTGATTGTTCCACCTCCGATGAACAAGATGAATTATTAGAAGAAAGTGAAGAAGAAGAGGAAGATGAGAAGCCATTCACGGAAGATGAATTACAAGATTATTTACAAAATATGTGTGATTCACGTCGTGAAAGTAATTATGTGGTGCAGCCTTCTTCATTATTGGCATCTGTTGAACAGCCACAACAGCTAGATAGTGAAGAAGAGAGTGATATTGATGATGAAGAGGAAAATATTGATGAAGAGGAGGAAAATATTGATGATGAAGATGAGTATTATACCGATCGTAGCAGTCAGGAAACTGAATCAGTCACGTCTACTACTGCCTATGGTACACCCTTGAAATTATCCCAGGTTTCATCCACGTCTGCTAATAACAACGATGATAAACCAGATCATGAATTATTCCTACCATTATTTTGTAGTCCACATACGGAAAGATTGAATATTCCCGATGAAGGAGATGGATTGTCAGATTATGATGAATCCGATTATTTCTACAGTTCGCGTACAGTATATGGATCTGGAGCACGTACCGGTGGATATGGTAATTCGAATAATCCATACTTGGATAGGACATATATGTTTGGTAATCGTATCGTGGCACCGACACGTCCACGTTTGTGGGATGGTTATGGTTGTAATCATCATTATCAACAACAGCAGCGGCAACTAGAAGATCAAAACTCACCAACTGTTTCGGATAGTTCGGAAGAGGATAATTTATCCCAGGCTAGTGTTGACTCATCCTCTTCTTCACCCAACAAAGATGACAATACCGAAGATCTTGGTGGAGGAAAGCAATCAGTATCATTCGATACATCCGTAACAGTCTACCCCATCTACGAAACATCTCAATATTCATCCGATATGGTCCAACAAATGTATACCAACCGTGAAGAATTACGTATTAATAAACTACGTAACAAACGTGAATATGCACATGATTCATTCAATTGGCGTGATGTAACCGAGGAGGATGGTATGACTGTTGATGATACGAGTGGTGAATTAGTCCATCCTGTTCATACTGTGGCTGACGTGAAGAGGAATAAGAAGAAACCATTGGGTTCAAATATCAAGGTTACTACTGCGCATGGTCCTGGACCGAGTATACGTAATGTAGTACGTCAGACGTATTCGAGTGCTTTAGGGGGGTATACTAGTATGACAATGGGTGGTGGTGGACATCGAACTAAGAGGATGAGAATGTGTTGGTAGGGTACTAGTACAAGCAGAGTTATGACTACCTAATGATTGTTGGGGATATACACCACACACACACATAAGCACAGACAAGCAACAGCTAGAGATGGGTTTACGGGGGTGCTACGTATCAAATCCCGCCCATATATATGCTATGCTATCACACTATTTTGGAGAGAGAAATAGAGAGTCTCTCAATATCAAGCCGACGGCTATGCTTTGGATAGTACTTCTTGTGCATTCTAAGGAGAAAAGAAGGCTTGTCAAATTCATAAAAGAAAAAGAGGAAGGAGATTAAAATTAGCTATTGATTTCCAACTCACAAACATTTCCTCACTACTATTTAGTTTACTCTCTTTAAAGTGTGTGTAGCATTGGCATTTGGCATCGAAAAGCGCTCTATTAGATCATTTTATTACACATGTAATATTATTTAAGCAGCGCAGACTCTATGATATACGATATCGTACGATACGACTATCTCGACTCTCTCGATCGCTCATCACAAGTTTTAAGTTTTTATTGTTGGTGGTGGGGATTGCCGCTGGTTCATACGGTACGAAGCTACCCTCCGCTATCAGCTCAAATAGATTTATATTTATTCATCGCTTCGTTCGGTTGCTAACTCTCGAGAGCGGCGCATTCATATTGCAATATTGATCTTTGATTTTTAACAACCACAAAATAATATGATTACAGCAACAACAGAGCAACTATCAACAGCAGACAAAGCCCGACGTAAAGCCGAGGCGCGTCGGAAACGTATATTAGCAAAGAGTTCACAACGATTAGATGTTGTGAATGGATTAGCACCCAGTGATGATATCAAGAAAACAACTTCCCCAACTACTTCGAAAAATGATGCACCTACGAAAGATGATGTTGTTTTGGAAACTGTTGCTAGTCAAGAGTCTAAAGATTCTGTCGTAAATACTAGTGATACATTTGCAGCAGCGGATGCGCGTATGGAGGCACTTACCAACGACAGTGGTCCATCATCGAAGGGAGCACGACGTATGGCTGCTATGAGAAAACGGAGGTATAAAAACAAATCCACAGCTACTGCTAACAAAGATAAGGAAACTGCTGTTGAAGATACTAAAAAGGATGATGAACCCGTAACCGAGAATGAAACAACAACAGATGAAGAGAAACCAATCGTATCAATTCCTGAATCACCAATGTCAATTGCAACAGAGAAACAACAGCCATCTGATTTATTCTCACCATTATCAATTGCAACTGAAGTATGTACTAATGATAAAGAAAATGATATACCCTCACCTACCAATTCACGATCATCCACACCTTCCATTATTGATAATACCAACAGCAATAACGACAACGAACCAACTAAAAAGTACATGGGCGTAGCACGTATGCGTCGTCTACGAAATGCACAACAAAAGGCACAACGTTTAAAAGAAATTAATGATGCCGATATTATCGGTTCATCGCCCTCTAAGAATGATGTGAATATACAACGTGAATTAGTAGCTGAAATGGCAACTATGAATGCTACTGCTAGTATGATACGTAGTGGTGTTAATTTGGATACACCCAAGGGTTGTGGTATTAGTTTAACTAGTTTGGCAAGTTCCAAGAGGAGGGGAATGTGGTGGAGTAAGTTAGTACCACCAATGAAATTGGTACCACGTATGGTAACGTTATTATTATTATTCATGGCTGGATTAGATTTGGGTATGCAGCCGCATTATTCTCGTGATGGTTCTACTTCTCCTCTTTCATTTGGAAGTGATGGTTCAGTTGGTAGGGATTTAAGTGCGGTTAGCGAGGATGCACCAAAGTTAATTCAACATGTCGAATCATCATTAACCAAACCATGGGAATATGGATTGGGGGGTAAGGTTGCATATGTTGTGGGGATGGTTCCTTCGTCACCTCCTACGGCATTACCCACATCGTTCAAGTTTCATGATGATGATGATGATGTTGTTGTAGGAGAGTGTATTCCTGGGGAGGTTGAGGGTGCATCGGAAGAATGTCTTCCTCAAAAGGATAAATCAAGTGTTGAAAATGGAGGGAAGAAGAAACGTAAGAAGAAGGTCAAGGTGCAACAATTGGCGGCGGACCAAGATGAGTTTGATGACTCGTCTTCGAAGGATAAGCCACGTCCCAAGGGTGTTGATCATGAATCTGAATTCGACGACGATGATGGCACTACCGCCGCCATGAAGAATGAGGTACCAATCATTGACCCATTATTCCAAGTTGATCTTGATTCACTCCTTACGAATGCCAATCTACCCTTGCCAATTGAGTATGCTGCCAAGGTTGCTATTGGATTTCATCGCATGTGGGTATATTATCTATGGACATTACCCACATCTGCTATGAAATCATTATTCACCGTACCCAAGAATGTGTTTAGTGGTTGGGTTGCCAATCCTCCATGGATACTAGGCGTGGTATTGTTTATACGATTTGTTACCAAGATTATTATTGGTAATGGAAAGTCATTCACATTGAATTCTGATGATAACTCAGAAGGGAATGATGAAAGTAGTGGTATTGGAGGAGCTGGTGGTAAGAATTTGGATGTAGTTGGAAAAGGTATCGATATGGCAAAGAATTATGTCACATCCAAGTTTCCCAAGACTATGCTAGTTGGTGGAACGTTGATGACGGTAATGAAAGTGGATATGTATGTCGTACTTTGTGGATTGTTGATTGGGTTGGTAATGCCAACAATTAAGGATGATTACTTAACATGGGGTGGAGCAGCAGTTGTTGATGAAGGAGAAACTAGTAGTTCAGTGTTGGGTGATGGAGAGCTTTAAGCTTGAGGAATAATGAATGGGGATGGAGTGAAGACAGAACGTTTGATGCTGGGTTACTGCAGTCGTAATGTAGTGAACTAAGCAACTAGTCTATCAGTTCAAGCTAATCAAATAACAATACCCTCATGTAGAAACAAAAGGGGCTATCAATCTCTAAGAACTAAGAGATCATCCAGTAAAGACAAATATCGTATCTCATCGCCTTCGTACAGATGAAAACACTGTAATAGTACGGTTAAAGTTGAAGTTCGCTCAATAACAGCTTACATCTCAAATTACATCAGCCATACGAAACACATGAACGTTCAAGTGACTTTTTGAGGCCTCAATTTACATTACCGTATTTATTTATTCACTAACCCCTTGAATTTGATAGCATGCCGATGAGTGAATCGATATATGATCAGCCAAAAACGGGGTTGATCAGATAAACGATTGCATTATATAATGTTATTAATATATATTTAGATTTGCAAAAGGTATGTGTAATCATATAGGGTGGCGGCGGCGTTTTATGTTAGTTTTTGATTGAAATTTGTCGTCGGCCGATCTAATCATATCTTATCTCTTTATCATTGCAATAACATTCAGTAACAAACCATTATAGATACGATACAACAAATCAACAATAATAATGAAACTACAAACAGGTCTAGGCCTACTCCTAGCAACAACAGTGCCAATTGACATCGTCTATGCACAAACAATCTATCCCTGCCCCACCGATGGATCTCAAACAATCATACCCCCATCGACACCCGCTCGTCTTGAAATCGTTACCAATTCGAATACATTATGTACCTTAATCCGTCATAATATAACCGCCGGTGGTACACAACGTGCACCTATCGCTCGTTCCTACGGTGCCCGTTCAACATGGGAAATATCAGCTGGATTATTTAGTAATTCCGCCACATCTGGTGTTACACTAGATTGCATTACCGGAGAAACTTACTGTGATGTTACCTTACCACCCTTGGGTAGTGGACAAGAATACATATTGGAATCATTCACTCGTCCAACTGTACCAACCGACGGATCATCGTCATATACAACTGAGGAGATGAGTGCCTCCCGGTTCTTAGAACAAGCTACCTTTGGTCCAACACGTGAATCAATTAATGACTTGGCTGGTAGTAACTTAGATTATGAAGGATGGATTGTTGATCAGATTAATACTAAGCATGTTACCATGAGAGAATATTATCGTAAACGGACCAATCCGAAATATGAATTTCCATATGTATTGGGTGCGGTTGGAAGTAGTCCGTGTGATTTGCATAGTCGATGGAGGAGGTATGCGGTAAGTGTGTATCAAGTGTGCTCGCTCCTGTTGTGTGTATGGGGGACAATGTGTTGCTAGTTTAGAAATGATGTCCCTAACCTTTTATATATACCTCTTACACTATTATAACTATCAACATAGATTTCATCAAAGGATATGATTGAAGATCGTAACGTCGATGTCGAGAAGTATTTAACTATTTCACAACTAAATGGAGTTACTGGATATGTCTGGTTAGTCGATGGACAGTTCCGTACTGTGACATCTACTTTGCCAGTTGATAGTAATATGAATGAATTAAGTTTAGATGTCAAGTATAGGATTGAGAATCGAAAAGTTCGTGCGAGCTTTGGTGATTGTGTTGGTAAGTTTCTATTTCTCTTGAGAGTTGTGCATATGATGTGTCTCTTTTTAGTAGTCAGTCGTCTAACCAACCCTTATCTCGTCACTATCTTTCTTTTCCAATCACCCAACCTTAACAAAACATAGGATGTCCCATTTACGTGACACCACCAGGAGAAAGTATGATCACAATTGAAAATCCCGTCGTTGATATTACCGGCATCGTTCCCGAGAATATAACTCTCATTTCTCTACCAAGTTTCAAGTCCAATGAATTACCATCCATTGAAGATTCTACTGATTATCCAATGTTTAGTCAATGGATTAAGAGTGATGAGAATGCCTTGCTTAATACCACAAGCTTGGTTTGTGATGATGTATCGAATGTTCGTGTTCCTGTACCATTTGATGGTGACGGAGCTCCTGGCGACACAATGCCTGGTTACTTCCCAAGCGTCTTTGGCAAGACTGATGACGGTATTGTCTTCTTGTATGATCGTCACTTGACATTCTACGAGAATACTGTCGAGAATCCCCTCATTGATGGTGGCGGTAGTATCGTCATGGCCACTCAGGATACACCCAAGGCTAATCATGGTCATACAAGTGAACCAGTTAAGTGTTTCAATGTAAAGAGAAACTTTTACAATGAAGATCATTGCAAGTTGTCATATGAGACCTCCGCATGTGCAGCTCATGCCAAGCCCAAGAAGGTTATTGTATTAGATGATGCCAATCTCGAGGGTATTCGTACCAAGTCTGGGAAGACTCTATATCCCGTTTCCGGTCTTGTCCTATCAGATGTGTATGATACTAGTACTGGCTTAAACTCCCCTTGCGGTAAGTATTGTTGTTTGTGTGTTGTATGATAACCATATGTCCAGTGCCTCATATCATATACTCACATGTTGATACCCTTATACTTCTCAATACACAGCCTTTACAAACATGGACCAATGGTCACGTTGGATGAAGGATGAGACTGATACCGTCTGTGACAACATTGCCAACCTCGGCAATGTTACCTCCAAAATCTATCAAGAATTTGTCGATACATTAGATTATTGGGACTTTAATGATAACATTGTCGATGCTCTACGAGACCATCGGACTTGTGATGCAACCGACGAAGGCAAGACATACCTTGGAAAGGTTAAGGCATCCGATGGGAGTTGTTGGAACCATGTTCATCAATCGGAGATGAATGTGGTAGATCTAACTGGTGCCAATGAGACCTCGTACACTATTTCTGACAACGTTGCTATCATCACATCGATGGATGCTTTTAATACTGACATTGCAAGTCTTCCCGTTATTGGTAAATACGGTGATCATGTCGAGATTGATAACTCCCTTCCTTCTCCACTCAACGACAAGGACATTCAAGATGAATTCAAGACGTACGAATACAATCCCCAAGGCAAGCCTGTACTCATGTGCGGCTCTCCAGAAGAGATTGCAAGTGACCCATTCTATGGTGATCAGGGCTTCGATGTTGTTACTCCTGACAATACTGGTCTCCGTTCAAAGTCTACTTGGGAGTTGGCTGGTCAGAAGCACACCATTTGGACTGAGATGGCGTTGAATGGTAATGATCAACTCCGTCAAAAGACTGCTTGGAGTTTATCTCAGATTGTCAGTGTCGGAATGCCCTCGAATGTCAATTCAGCTAATGACTTTGAAGGTGAGTTACTTGTACCTGTGACTTGTGCATATGATGTGTGCATATCATGTGTCGTGTGTGCATAAGATTCTAATCCCTTTGTCTCTTCTTACAATACTCGCACCAAACACAGATACTGAAGGAAGATTGGCGTTTTATGATATGCTTGGCAAGAATGCTCTTGGAAGGTAAGGACTACCCTACTCTTATTCTCTACGTTGGTATACTAGACCACACTCACAACCTACTATTCTCCTACTATACCCACAGCTACCGAGATTTGATGAGGGAGTATTCATTCAATGCTATCATGGCAAGCTGGCTTAGCTATGAAGACAACCGCTCGTTGCAACACAACATTGAGAAGAGTGGTTTTATCTCATACCCTGATGAAAACTATGCACGAGAGATCATGCAGCTTTTTAGTATCGGTCTGCACAAGTTAAACATGGATGGAAGTATCATCTATCAAGAGAATGGTAACCCTGAGGATTCCTATTCAATTGATGATATCGTATCCTACAGTAGAGCTTGGACTGGGTTCGTTGAGAGGTCTGAACGTGGGGGTGCCGCTACAGCAAAGGAAGGCAATGGAGACACAACTTTGGATCCATTGTACATTGACATTGCCAAGAGAGATGAGTTTCCGAAGAACAATCTTCTTGGTGGCTTTATTGTAAGTTTGTGTCTCAGACTTTTTCATTTTAAGCATTCCATCATCATATTTCTCACACTCGTCATGCTTACTCTTTATTACAGGGTGATAAAGTGGCTCTTTGTACCGACTTACCATCGAAGCACTTTATTAAGAAGGACGCTACTTATCGTCTGCTTGGATCTAGTGGACGTCCCGAGATGCACAAGGACCCTGAGTTATGGACCACAAGAGCCGACTTCTATAAACTAGATCTCGAGACTTCATCCCCTTTGTACGTCAAGTTATGCCAAGCAGATAGTAATGGAGACTGTACATTCCCAGCCAAGGTCGTCCTTGATGACAACTTGGTTTATGATGATGTGGCCAAGCTTGGTATTGAGTATGCAGTTGATACTATTAGGTCTGTTCGAATGAAGGTTGGATCAGTATATATTTGGTATGAATATATCCGCCAGCCTTGTGTCGAGCATTCTTTCTACCGAGATGCCAAACGGTTAATCCAAGGTGAAACTAGAGGTAGCTCTTCTTCTCCTGAAGAAAAGAGGGCTAGTATGTGTGGTAATCCTTCATCTGAAATAGCTACACCCATGTGCTCAGCTGCTGGGTGGGAAACAACGAAGAGGGATGGCCTCATTCTTTGCAACTACCAAGGGGAGAGGATGAGTTACGATTCTGCATCTGCCCTTTGCCAAGCCAATGGATTAGAGCAGAGTTACCCCTGGGAGGTGAAGACGTGGAAAGCAGGCAAATGTCAACACGGAATAGCACAAGAAGAGTTTCGGTCATGGGCAAACAGGAGTTGTAATTTGAAAGTCAAGGTTCATTTTGATACTTCTCAGGTTGCTCTTGTACACTCTCCTGGAGCTGATCGTTCTGGCAAAACCACCGTTGAAAACAAGGTTGATATCGATACATTGAACTTCTTTGCTGTGCCTTGGGAAGGTGGACTACTACTTGATGCAAGTGAGTGTTTGGAAAACGATGCTTGTGTTATTCATGAAGAGAAGTATTGTATCTGTGATACAGATACTACCGAGAGTCAAGTCTACTCAATGTCAAGTCAAGTCACTTCAATCGATCAGCTCATGTCAGAACTACACACTGGAGCTGTCGACCCTTCTTCTTTTGACGGAATCTACGCTGACTTGGGAAGCTGTAACATTGCAGGTGTGACTGTATACTCCAAGACTGGCGGCAATTGTGATAACCTTTTGGAGGATACCATCTTTGCCTTTGAAGTGAATAACAAGCAATTCTACCTCAAGAATAGCAAGTCGGTCGTTACCATTCAAGGAAGTAACTTCACGTTTAGGAATCCTGTCCAGTTTATCAGTTTGGCTGATCCCGAGGTTCGTGATGCCTACTATGAAACAGAAGAAGTATTAGATTCACTCTTCTATGACCCTAGCCATGCTCCGTTTATGTCTATTCGCATGATTCAGCGGTTCGGTATTTCAAATCCTAGTCCAGGATACATCGAGAGGGTTGCTTCTGCCTACAAGATGGGTTCTTATGGTCAGGTTGGAAGCGGCGTTTATGGAGATTTAAGTGCCATGGTAGCAGCCATTTTGCTCGACGACGAATCCCGTGCACTTGTCCTTGATACTGATCAAAGTCATGGAGCTTTAAAAGAACCTTTGATCAAGGTGACTTCACTCTTCCGCTCTATGGGTCTTCAATATAATATGCCTAATCGGGTGCCGACTCTTGTGGCTATGGAACCAGCTATTGTGAGTGTGATGTTTGTATAGTTTGTATAAATGTATCAATTCAAGCTCACATCGCCCCACTATCTGTTCATTCACTTCTAACACAATTTACAGGGTCAAGGCTCGTTTGAGAATCCAAGTGTCTTCAGTTTCTTTTTACCTGAGTTCTCACCTCCCGGTGTTGTTGGACAGGCAGGACTCGTATCACCCGAGTCGATGATTCTGTCTGGTGATAACATTCTCACCCTCTTGGATGCAAGTTATAGTACAACAAAGTTCGGTCTTATCGATGTTGGCTGTAAATGGACAAGCTCGTCATTCATCGATTGGAGGCACTACTATCCTTTTGCCTGCCCTGACACAGAAGGTGACACTAGCAAATCCCCTGCAGTAATGTCATACGTGTCTCTTCCAACTAGTTCTGTGGATGAGATTATCGATGACCTTGATCTACTCCTTACGGCTGGTAGATTACAAGGTAGTGCCAATAGAGCTATTATCCGATCTATCGTTGAGCCCATGATGAGTGATAGCGTGGACAAGGCAACAAGAGCTGCTCAACAGTTGGTATTATCCACTCCTGAGTATCATTCCACAAGTCTCCCAAGAAAGGTTGATTCGCCTCGTGTGATTACTGGCTATACTGAAAAGCCCAAGGCTCCTTACAAGGCTGTCGTTGTTCTCATGCTGAGAGGAGGATGTGATAGTTGGAATATGCTCGTCCCTAAAGGAAATTGTGCAACAGCTGATGCATATGAGGAGTATGTCGAAGCTCGAGGTATAGTTCATGCTATACCCAAGAACAATCTCCTAAACATCACTACAACAGATCAGGACTGTACCGAGTTTGGAGTGAACGAGAACTTACCCATCGTAGCGGATCTATACAATCAAAATCAAGCCGTCTTCTTTGCAAATGCTGGTACTGTAACCAAGCCACTTACCAACAAAGACAACTGGAAGAAAGAGAACGGGTTCAGGCCATTTGCACACAATACCATGCAAGAAATGTTCTACACTGGAGATCCCAAGAGAGAAGATATAGGCACGGGGGTTATGGGACGAATGTTAGATACTCTCAACAATCAAGGACTTCAAACTTCCGCCAATAATGTCAATAGTGGCATGACCATGCTTAGTGGAGACCCTACTTACAGTAATCCCGTGTTTACTGTTAGTACCAAGGATCCAGCTGTGCTTAACCAGAAGCCAACTATTGATAACTTGATGGAAGATCATGTGAAGGTACTCAACGGAATTGGAGATGTAGACAACAGTCTTCTCAGTGAACAATGGTCAAGTAGAGTTGCTAGTGCTCTATTTGAACATGAGTAAGTTACCAGTGACATGATGATGTGTTTAAATGTTTACGTTCAATGTCTAATCTTTTACCTTTCTCTTTGCCAATATTAAACATGACTAGACTAATGCATGAAATTGCGTCAATGCCAGAATTCGACTTGAACAACTACCCCGAATCTAGTGTCAAACTAGCATCAAGTTTCAAGGCCGTGGCTGGGTACATGAAGTCTAGGTCATTTAGAAAAGTGAATCGTGATGTGTTTGTTGTATCTCAGAATGGATTTGATATGCACAAAGCAGATGAATTGGCAGAAAGTTTCCAAGAAGTTAACGAAGCATTAGACGGTTTTATTCAAGAGATCAAGTCACAAGGTCTTTGGGAAAGTACTGTCATCGTTCAAGGATCAGACTTTGGTCGTAGTATGAACACCAACTCAAATAGTGGTACCGATCATGCTGTAAGTTTGTTCTATAGCTGATCATTGCTATGTGTTCACATCATATGTCTAGTCTCACATGCCTTTGTTATATTACTCTATCATTTACAGTGGGGAGGAAACTATTTTATGCTCGGAGGCTCGGTCAAGGGAGGCAATATAATGGGTGACTTCCCTACTCCTCTAGGACCTGACTCTGACTATTGGTTAGGCCGTGGAAGGTGGATTCCTAGTACTCCTTGGGATGCAGTATTCAACGCGGTTAGTCAATGGATGGGAGTTCATGATGATGCTGATCTTGATGAGATTTTGCCCAACCGTGAGAGTTTCAGTACTTGTTCTCTCTTCTCTGACAAGGATCTCTTCACTGATGGGGCTTGTGCATGTGTAGACGGAGCTACAGTTTGTGACGATATCACATATGCTCCGACTCTTGTACCCACAGGCTCACCTTCGTTCAGCCCATCCAAGAATCCAACATCATCGCCGACAACAGTGCCTTCCGATTCGCCTTCATCATCACCAAGCTTTTCACCCTCGGAAAATCCCACTGCCGACTTACCAGACGACGGTTGGCTTGTTGCCAATATCTTCGCTAATGGTGGATCAACTGCGAGACAGGCAGAAGTTTTTGGTTGTATCAACGACAGTGCCAATCCTTGGAAGATGTTTGATGGAACAACTAATAAGTTCAAGTGTGATAGGAGTGAGAATGGCATAGGTGACCCAAGCAATGTCAACTTTACCATTCCTGGCTTTATTATTTCACCAAATCATGGCCAGCTAACCATTGCAAAGGGAATTCGTTTCTACCCGACAAGTACAAATTTTGGTGACGATCCGAAGACGTACCTTCTTGAGGGTCGTGTTAATAGTACCTTACCTTGGACATTCATCGCCGAGGGTGCATTCCCAGGTGTTGCTCAAGGTCTTCCAAGAAACAATCAAGAGTCGGATATGGATGATGGAGTCATCAACTCTTCGTATGAAAGTGGTGACACAAATCGTTCATTTACTTTCATCGAGTACCATTCTCATGTCGAGTCTTTCCTTGAGTACAGATTATCGTTCCCAGAAGGAAGGAATCATCCCAAGAATAGAAACCAAATGCAATGGGCAGAAATTGAGATTCCGGGTATGATGCTGCCCTTCGAACCATCTGTCTCGCCGACCCTAGCTCCATCGATGTCTCCAACTGTCTCACCAAGCAAAGCACCAACGGTAAGTAAATTTTAAAGCGTATCAAGTCTGGCTGTATTTTGGTGTATTGTAATTTTCATCTCACGTTCTTCCTACTCTCCTTCATACATAGACTTCGCCAACTAAGAATCCGACTTCTTCGCCCTCTACAAGCCCCACGTTGGGTCCTTCAACCACTCCTACCAGTAAGTTTGTTCATCATAAACGGCAGCTTTTCATACTTTCGTCGTGTGTGCATACCATGTGGTCATTTCTGCTGCAAGTATACCATATCTAACCTGCCTTGTTTAACCATACTAATTCACAGAGGCACCATCCGATTCTCCTTCAGTCAGTCCGACTATGAACCCTACAGTTGATCTACCTGATGATGGTTGGCTCGTTGCCAATATCTTCGCTAATAGTGGATCAACTGCGAGACAGGCAGAAGTTTTTGGTTGTCTTAATAACAATGGCAATCCCAATCCATGGAGGATGTTCGATGGAGATACAGCCAAGTTTTGGTGTGATAGGACTGGTCTTAGTGACCCAAGTAACGAGAACTTTACCATTCCCGGCATGATTATCTCACCAAATCATGGCCAGCTAACCATTGCAAAGGGAATCCGTCTCTACCCATCTCATGCTAATAAAAACTATGATCCGAAGACATACCTTCTTGAGGGTCGTGTTAATAGTACTTTACCTTGGATATTCATCGCCGAAGGTGAATTCCCAGGTGTTGCTCAAGGCCTTCCAAGGAACAATAAAACCGGAGTTATCAACTCTTCGTATGAAAGTGGTGACCCTGTTCGTTCATTCACATCTATTGATTATCATACCCACGGTGATGCATACCTTGAGTATAGATTATCATTCCCAGAACCAAGAGCTTATAACAAGGCTTCTATTCAATTTGGAGAGATTGAGATTCCGGGTATGATGCTGCCCTTCGAACCATCTGTCTCCCCAACCCAAGCTCCGTCGGGTACACCAACTGTTCAACCAAGCAAATCACCTGTTCTTCCAGGCTCATCCAAGTCGATCGTTTGTGGATCTAGAGGAGGCTCTTGTAATACTGAAAAAGTAAAAGAAGCGCTTCCTTATGAGAAGCACGAGGTGAGGTGTTGTGCAGGTACAGATCTTGATCCAGCTGACACTGGCCACTGGAAACGACACAAGAATTGCAAGAATGCAGGTCACGTCGTCTGGGGCGAGTCAAATGTACCTGGTTGTTATGCCCAGAAGAACTTTACCGAGGCGATATCAATCTGTGAGTCAGTTGGAGCGCGTCTTTGCACCAAGCAAGAGCTTCTTGATGACTGCACTAGGGGTACAGGCTGTGGATATGACTCTCAGCATGTGTGGTCATCATCTCAATTTGTTTAAGCGGCACTGCCTAATTGAATTAAAGTCAATACAAGCTAGAGATGGGGAACCTCTATTGTTTTCGGGGATATCTTTTGTATTAAATATCTGTAATAGAAAGAGATAGAAGAGTAAGCTGTAATATTACCTTTATCTTTATGGCAGTCGAGTTATGTTAATTACCTATCTCCTCAGTCTCATAAATTATCTCTTAGATATGAATGTCAAGATATTTCGAGCGGCCCCAGCCATGTTAATACCACCGAACAAGCATAGACTACCCATAAACAGGTACCTCAACTTCTCTTCTGATAAACCCAGAGCAACTTTGGCACCTAAAAGCCCACCTCCGAATGCACCCACTGCTACACAAGCAGTGGTAGTCTTGGGAATGACACTTATTCTAGAACCCGCAGACATTAAAATCGCAGGTATTAATGCAACGACAGCTGTTCCTTGAACCTCGTGATGAAGCAAGTCTGTAGATATAGTAAGATATGACTGAAATGATTGTATTAGCACATCATATGAGCAAATGTAATGTACATATCATATGCTAGTTATTTTCACTCACCATAGTCAATGGTAATCCACCCACGCCCATTAATGAAGAGAGTACTCCAGAGAAGACGCCGAAAGATGAATGTTGGAGAGTCAGTGGATTATTCCTAACTGCATCTGTAATGCTTGTGATGCTACTACTATTACTTGTTGCTTGTATCGAGACAGTATCATTAACTATCCGACGGCTTGAGGTAGTTTCTTCTATCCTTGTCTTACTACTTGTATCCTCTTCATCTTTATCAATATCCACCGCATCAAGTTCATCTCTTTCACTACGTATCTTTTGAATCCAAAGATGAGTTGGTATCAGTAATAAACTAAATCCATTAAAGAATAGTTCAAGGGCATTACCGCTCAATTTCTTTGCTATATGACTACCAACACGGGCACTAACCACAGCAGGTAATCCAATACTTAATGCCAATGGTATATTAACTTGATTATCACTCCAGAATCTATACCCCGAACTAATACTACTCAATGATAATGATGAGAGAGATATACCAGTTGCTGATAGTTGTGAAAATGATGCTAATGGAGAAGGATAGAGCATTGAAGGTATGATGATTTGTGCACCACCCCATCCTACTAGACCAGATGTTATACCCGCAGCTGTGCCAACACCAACTGCATAGGCATGCCGCATAATTGATAGCTTGGAAGACATACTACTCTGTTGTTAGTTGTTGTTTCCTTTGTTGTTCTTTGTTGTTGCCTTATAGATTCTTTATTATTGCTAACGCTTTTTTTATATGTATGTTTATAATATGATATACAATGCACATATATCATATCATCTTGTTTGGTTCTGTGCAGTACCACTCAAGAATGTCGAGTACTGTGACCAACTTTATTATTAGGAGTCGTCGAGCAAGATGTATGGATAGATAGCAAAACAAGACATTATACTCTGTCCTAATCTGTCTCTCTGAGATAGGTAAATCTACGCCGCCGCGGTCACCACAGCTGTTAATCACCCGGACATACCTTTCTTTTGTCGTAGCATGTTGGACGCAGCCGGGATATCAATGCAAAGCAAGCAACCCAGACAAACAAACACTCAATAAATCACAATCAAATAATCTTGACACTCTCATAAAAAGATACCTCCCATGATGGTATCCTAGGTAGTTGCAATATACCGATATTTAGAGGGCGAGGGAGGTATATCGCGGCGTATATATTGCAATAGATTGAATTAGTTGCTCAAGAGAAAGTAGATTTCACAGGTTTGGCCAATTGGGGATACGAAAAGAAGAGACTAAAACAAAACAAACAACATACACATCACCACAAAAAATGTCTGAAACTACAACCACCACAACAACACCACAATCCATACTTGATATGACCTATGAACAATATCACGGAACGAAAGGATCATGGATACCAACAATAATCATCCTATCAATATTACTTATACGATACTTATTATCAAAATCTATTAAATTTCAAAGATTTATAAGTACTACTAAAATATCAATTAAGAAAAAGTTAGGTTATAGAGATGATGCTAAGTATCAAATGGGTGTTGGTGATGGTGCTAATATGAATTTAAAGAGACAGGGTTAATGAAAGTTTGATGTATTTGGAAGGTAGTATTGTATGAATGGCGATCAATCAACACTTAGCGAGGGCAGATTGATGTTTATATGTAAAAAGAGATTTGGGCGATTTGGACGAATGTAATCTGTCAGTGTAGCATCTATGTTCCGTACTGTGTTATGTTTATACTACAATCTAAGATAGTAGAAAACAATCGCTAAGCAATACAATATCATCTAGTTGTGTTAGTTATCTAATATCAACCAAATGAAAAGCCAAAACCAAACTGAACCGCCTTCCTTGCATCTCGTGGTCCATACCGTATTGGTACGGCATATGTAGCCTCAAATCTACCCATTGGCAAACCTGCCGAAACACCTCCACCCACTGATACTCTTGAACTTTGTAATATTCGATTGCATAATGTTGTAGATGACATGCTAAATTGATCGCCAACTGCAACACATGTCCCGGCATTGACAAAACCAAATAATCTACCACCATTATTCCTCAATGTTGAGAAGTATGTCGGGAATGGTATTGATGTTGATAACATGGATGTGTAGAATAAGTCACCTCCAAGGGCATCGCCGCCTGGCACACTTGATCCACCCTCGGTTGATCGTGTTCCGATACCCGCTGGTAAGAAACCACGCAATTGACCTGGACCGCCAATGTAAAACTTATCAGATGATGGTACCAATGTTGATGTACTACTGTTTCCTCCTCCACTACCACTATCAAGTAATCCATTGAAAGTCAATGGACGTAACAAACCAAAGTTAAATGATGAATGTAATGCCATACCAACTACCAATGGTGACTCATCACTATCATTCTTTTCCTCTCTATATCCATCATTCGTCACACCAAACATCATCAATCGCATCAACTCAACAGGTAAATGACAATTATATCCACAATGTAACTTCATAAAACCAACATCACCGGGTGGACCGGCCACTTCACCCTTCAAATGATAATCATAACCCAAAGTTGGATCATATCGATCATTACATAAACATCCATTCATATATAATCCACCTTCTAATGAATGTTTGAGATAGGTACCTGATTGTTTCGCTATATCGGATGAACAATCTAATATGTATGGATGTGTTGATGATCGTTTTGGTAATATGTCTTTTAAGGCAATATTCCAATCTAGATATGTATATGGACCGGCCATACTTTCTGGTAATGATGTTGATGGTTTATAACTGCCTCCTGCAGAGGCTCCACGTGCATGATTGGCTAATCGTACACCTAAGCATCGTATATACTCCTTATAGGAACGTGTTGATTCATAGTCCACATCATGGAATGTAGCATGTATACCTAGTGACGTTTGTGTTCCACCACCTAATGCAAGTTGATTATCTATTTTGTATACCGATTCATCTAGTTCATTATCAATCTCATTCTGTTGTGTTATATCCACAGCATCATTTGGATGAGCAGGCATGAACCATCTTCTAACAGCACTATCCCTATTCAAATAGGATATCAATGGCCGGTCATGTATCAATTTACAACTCGTACTACCCGTCTGATCAACTATATAACTTGCACTCGTAACGTCTGTATAGCCAGTTAAGTTTAGTAATGAGGCGGATGTTTCAAATTGTACCTTTGGTAATTGTATGACATTCCCTGCAGTAGATGAGCTGTTGGAGAAGGATGATAAATCATCGGAATTGACTCCCCCTCCAATGAAGAGCTCGTAATATAGTTGTCTTTCTTTCAAGTAGGCCTTTAAAAGAGATAACGGTGCATCCAGTTGTTTCATGCACATCCTCATATGTAGAAGAGGGTAGTGAGTGAATAGTTCTTCACAAAACATACACTGATGTGTGTATCTTCCAATGACTCGTCCTTCTCTGAACGCAAGTACTGGCTCCACAAGTGAATAGTCGCTGCGTTTTGGCAGCAAGTTCCTCCGCCATCTATCTTCATCTT
>Ga0214477_100447_pt1 | contig 28739 bp, 16 predicted proteins | sample M1_20Mar14CPVII9_FD_165058 | JGI IMG/M metagenome (GOLD analysis project Ga0214477, IMG submission 165058) | Marine eukaryotic communities from Monterey Bay, California, United States - M1_20Mar14CPVII9sort6BwellC16 | ecosystem: Environmental > Aquatic > Marine > Unclassified | place: USA... | reverse complement strand
GTCAAAACCAAAACTCGAGGCTCGGAGTTTTTGTCCGAATCGGATACTTTGATAACATATAAGGATATTTATCGGCAATATCGGTATCTTTTAATTTTGTTAGTGATCTTTTTTCCAAATTACCGTGCATTGGCTTTATCTACCTACTTATATCACTTTATAGCTTTATATACTGACAATTATATATACCAACTATGCCATCTACATCATCTACAGTTGCAATAGTAGCAGCCATTGCGGCCTTAGGGTACTACGGTGCAACAAAATTACAGCAAAAACAACAAGCACCCAAACTAACAGATCTTGACGATATCGATGAAGAAGAAGAACTATCCGAGGAGGATATGATAACACCTGAAATTGTTATATCAGTATTTGATAAACTATTCATGACAATGCAACAGGTTGTATTGCAATTATCACAACAGGTACAACAGATTCAAATGTCAGGACAGGTTATACCAGAGAAGCAATTACGTCAATTATTAAAGAGTGAATTTGAAAGAGCATTAAGTCAATGTCAACCAAGTGTATATGAAGAGAATGATGTTGATGCTGATTGTTTAGAGGAGGCTACATGGGAATTTATGGATAATGGTGATGAATATCCAAAGGTTAAGCGAGCAGTTGAAAGGTTTCAAAAGTTATATGAAAGTATATCTGGTGAAGATGTCGTGGGCTGGTCACCAAACAAGGCCTCTTCCAAAAAGGAAAGTGATGTTCCCAAGAAGGAACTGTCACCAGATGAATTAATAAAGGCAGCCACAATGTACTTTGAAGCAATTACAGTAAAGATGGTCGAACTTGCAAATGAATGGAAATCATCTGGTAAAGATTTATCAAATCCTGAACATATGCAACAATTCCAATTAGAGGCAAGTACTGAAGCGAATGAGGCAGGTGAAGGAAAGATGGAAAAGGAATTGGGTATTACTATGAGCGATTTCAGAAGTGCGATTGATAAACATTCAAGAGTTCCAGCTGTTGGTCAGACATTGGGGATGTTGCAAATGAAACAACAACAGGAACTCATGGCTGCGGGAGTTCCAATGATGTAAAGTAATGAATTGGTATGTGGGGATTGGGTAATTAATTGATTAGTATTAGTGATTAAACTTTGGCGGAGAAATTGAGTGATCAGTTCTTAAGTTATTATACTTTTAAATTAATCATTTACTTTATACCAGATTAGGCAGTTCTATCACATATAAGATATTCTACAATATTTGCATATATCAAGGTGACATGAGACATATTATATGTTCAACCACACTCTCTCCTTTCCGAAAACATAATATACATCTCATGCATTCTTTCCAATCAATTTCTTCACTCTAATACATAAATGGGGAACTGGCTGGGTATGACCACCACCATTCTGACCATGACTAATATATCTATATTCGACCCATTCGAATCCATCAACCATGAAGCCATATGGCTCGAGCTTTTCATTCATCCTAGGACACCATTCCGATTCCAATCTAGCAACACTTCCTTCGAACATTTGGTATCCGCAACATGCCTTGGGTACATCATGTGAAATTTGCACTGGTAGACCGTATGGATTGAAGATCTCCTCTTCTAATAACTTCCTTGCCGTTGAATTGTTCGGTAAGTTCCAATCATGATCTTTATCTTTACTGCGGCATCCGCGGATTATAAACTTTTTCGGCCGGCAACATGCACATTCCTCATAAAGGTATGCACATATTACATCATCTTCATTCTTCCATCGTGGTGTACATTTGCAACAAGCTGCTCCCATGATATACTAAGCTAGAGAATTGACGGACGATAAGATATTGATAATAGTTTAGTTTAGTTTAGTTAGTTTAGATTTCAGGCTACGACTTGGTTATCCACCTCTGGAAGCGTGTTCCTTGCTATTCTCAGCACAGACGTATATAAGTTACTTCTAAATCATAAACGACTACTGCCCTATCGTTGATTAATCATTGATTGATAAATCCTACTAGTGTCTACGTACCGGTTTCAATGCTCGGTTTCCCGCATTAAGTCTGATAGACTATTGAAACATACTAGGGAGATATTGCGATCAATTGAGACCTGCTTAAACGAGGGAGGTTTCCCAGAGGAAGGCGAAGCGATTGCAATCCTCATCTCTCTCCTATCTCTTAGGTGCCGACGCTTGTTCAGTCAGGTTATAAGCGACCTATTATCAAAGAGACGGTCTCCAGCGGTACGGCTGTCTTGCAACGGATTGTTCCTTGCCTGTATCATAATGTTCACTTATGGATCCTTCACCGTTCCAAGTATTAGGTAAGTGAGTAATGATGGAACCCTTCCAATCATGGCAATGAAATGATTAGAAGTTGCAGTTTCTATCTCCAGTATGCTCGCGTAGTCAAAGGCATACTAAATCATAAGGCATTCCCTCCTTTTCGACTGCTGATACTAAAGTAGATCTAAGTTTGATCTCCTGGCTCTACTTAGACTCTCCACATTCATGCATACTCTAATGGTAGACACTCGCAGAGTGAATCAGTAGCCGAACAGGTAAACTTTAGTTGTGGTGAGATTGTTGTTTGTTTGTATAAGACTGAAGTTGAATCTATCATCATTTGATACCCAGCTCATACATCCACTCTATACCCTCACAGAGTGAATGTATGCCAAATAGGTTCTCCATCTTTCAGCACACCTCCAAGTGCTACCCTTCCACAACATTGCAATCAATAACAATTGCTAATGTACTAAATCTAATAATTTGTTCTTGTCTCTAAAGATCGGTAGTAACATGTACGTCTATTTGACCCTTCCCAGATTACTAGTAATGATTTAATGACATAATGATGTGTTCTAACATTGTTATTTATTAGTAGATTTGTTAGTGGAAAATTGACTCCCATTTGCAATTCCAGAACGATGATTCCGAAAATGATGAAATCGATCGTCCTGGATGCAATGGTCAATATAACTTTGTTCTGATTAAAGCCCTCGACGGGGCTCCGGATTTGATGAGGATGTGTGTTTTGTTTTATTGAAATTGGCTTTATTTAGCCGAAGAACGAGGGACCTCTCTAAAACTAATTTCCCCAAAAGAATCAATTTATGTTATATATGTAATAGTAATATGGTATACTTATTCCACAACTAAATATATATATAGGTATTATCGATGAGGGTGGTGATATTAGAATCTCCTTAGTTGCGGTAGGCTGCGGCACATGCACGCACACCAATACAATCCACCCCAAAAATGTCTCATTGAAATTGGCGAGTGAACGCAAAAGAAAGTGAGATTGTCATTTTTCAACGCCAGATCCATGGATGTGTAGGAGGAGGGGTAGATCATTGCAAATCATAAGATATATAAGGTAGGAAGCATTTTACGGTTTGTAAAATCAACATAATACACAACAACAAAAATGGACAATTCCAAGAAGAAAAGTAAAAGTAAGGAGGTCTCTACTCCTCCCGACTTCTATACAAATAGTATTGCATCATCATCGCGTATGGCATCTGCTGCATCTGCGCCTGTTACTGGTGGTAGAAATGATAGAAGAAACACAAAACCTTCTTCTTCTAACAATAGACCATCAACCGCTGGCAACAATAATATGAATGAAATGAGACAGCAACAGAGAAATGAAACCAATAGTGGAACAGCTACACCAATTCCTTCCATTGCAAATAGTAATAATACACCAACTAGGATACGTTCACGACGAGAATTGGAACATAAGATACGAAATCGTCAGGGACCTCGTGCTGTACCAACACATAGTTTTGTTAAGAGAGATACTGATAAATCATTAGAACAGAATAAAAATGAAGAAGAGCAAGAAGAGCAACAAGGAGGGGGTATACCACTACCAAAGGCATTAACAGATATACTCCTTCAAACTGCAATCTTTGGTATAGACACCACAGCTCGACTCTCCAAACCAACATTACAACTAACAAAGGATACACTACTACCACAAATTATTATACCATTAATTATAGAATTATTTCAACAATATGTACCAACTAGGTTACAACATTGGATTAAAGTACTACCAACATCTATTAAGAATGTAATGTCATTATTATGGGATACAAATGCTGGACAAAACTTGGGTAATAAGACAGGTCAATTAACTGAGAATATACTAGATATGATATCAAGTGATGTCGCACGACAATGTTTCATAGATGTAACAATATCAATAATTAAATTTATGGAGTCATTACATACACCTGAAGTAAAGTTGTTATTAGATCAATTTGCGGTGGGTGCATGTCGAGTTGTTGATGTACTTAGTAGTGGTAAAGCGAAACAAGTTTGGTTTGATGTAAGTGATTCATTATGGGCATTAATTGAAGTTGGGAGTGATCCTGTTATGGTTACTAGTTTAGCGGAAGGTTGTGCACAGGTATGTTTTGCCTTGGAGAATGAACGGGAGAGTTTAAAAGTTAGAAGAGCTACTGCTGGTGCTGATGAGGAGGGTGGTAATGAAAAGTTACAAAAGATGATGGCATCAAAGAGAAGACGAGAAAGGGACAAGAGGCAGACGGGGACATACCCGCCGGGAAAGGCAGTACTGGGTGAAGGAGAGGGACGAGATGGCTTTGCAGAGGCATTATTAGATGGTTTAGATGGGCATAGAAATGATGATGAACTACATGATAATGAGGATGAAGTAGAAGCTGAGGGATACTATTATGGAAACATTGATGAAGGAGGTGATGATGGTCCACCTCAGAGGGTATTAGTCCCAACAAGCTCTACAGAAAACATCAGCTTTCCTGATATAAGTGGCAACATCCATAATGAAGGCGGTATCAGTCAAAATGAAGATGACGAATCTGAGATAACAACTGAGATTGAAGATTTAGGAGGCAGGGATCAGAGCAACCGGGCTGATTTTGATGAGGTCGATACTCAAAGTAGTGCAAGTGGTGAGAAGAATCAAAACACCGACAGACCACTTGCATATGAACTGCTTTCCCATAGTGAATCTATACAGAATCAAACGGATCAACAAGTTGATTGGAATCCAAATGGCGACGATGATGGCACGGCACAAATCAATGAGTCACTTCCTGATCAACCGATACTTCAATTCTATCGTCGGTTGAACGAGGTACTTGTCGAGCATCGTAAACAAGGTAGCAATATAGATGAGCTGCGTCATACTAGGCACAAAGAAAAACAACAGTACGAAGAAAATTTGGAAGAAGAGTTGAAAAGTGGACTTATTGATACTTCACTTAGAGAAGACATCACTCCACTCCTTTCAAAAAAGATCTTTGGCCTACACAAGAGATGGTGGAAAGTTATTATAATTGCATCATTATTTGGAATAGTAACCATGTGCATGCTTTGGTTTGCACTGGGATGTTATGGTTTCTATGTGCTAGTCATCGGCGGTAATAGTAGCAGTGCACAAGTCTATCATCCTCCAAATGAGATAATGCCCCAGCAACCGCCAGTTGTGATACAAATTGTAACACAAGCAAGTCCTCAGGAAATAGCCAATCAATGTGATGATGCTACCGCGGACAATGAAGCTTCGGCAGGCAGTAAATACAATCGAGTATCAACAATATCTTTAGATGATTGGCAGGAGATGAAGTTAGGAGTTGATCAAGCTATCGAACAAGCAACAACAGAAGAGCAAAACGAGTAGTGATAACTGAAACTAGGAATAGTGAATTAACCAGCTAGATTACCATCCTTCCTCCAAAAGCTACACTTTGTCCTCTTATGGATGTCTATCTTCACTATTGTCGATTCGCCCTCATATTCTATATTTAATTGATAGCATCCGATACATACTTTTTGCTTGATAATATTCTTCATCCTTCTCGGCAACGCAGAGTACTCTCGTTTGCTAAACCTATCATTGACAACTGGATATGTAAGCTTTCGTAGTACATAAGATATAACATTGGACAGTCGTCCGTCATCAAATCTTGATTGTATTGTGAGTGTTGATATCTTCTGTTCTCCTTCTACTGTGATAGAATCATGGCACTGAATAAATAATGCATCATTTAGGTCAAGTGCTGTACTTGAAGTGGTGATTGAGCTTGGTACACTATCCACATCATGTGTATCTCTACTCTCTTGTTGAGTAGTCTTTTGCCGCTTCCATTGCCTTAAACCTTCGGTCGGCACTTGAACATACACACCTCGTTTCCATACTTCTGGTGGATGCCCATGAACAAGCGCCGTGAAGGTATATAATACTTTGAGTGAGTTGTTTAGAGCCATTGTATCGACTTTCAATACGCCACTGACCGCTAATACACATAAACCTGAACATCCCGTGTCGATTTTTGAAACAGGATGACAATTAATGTTAATATTGCCAAGACTGCTTGAAACTTGCTTCTGTACAATCATTTCAAGTGTATTCGGAGAGAATGAACCAACACATCGAATGCCAACCGGCTTGTATGCAACGATGAGTGTGTTGCCAAGGTCGTATTTGGAAAAGATTTCTCGAACCATTTTCACTCCATGGTTATCAATAATACTATCATCATTCGCTGTATGAACAGTATCCTTCGGAGGTTGGTATTCTTTAACTAATGATACGATATCACCCTCCACAACTATCCGGCTTGAATCTAATGCAACTTGTCTATTAACAAATATACGACCTTTCTTAATAGCTTCCTCACACTGACTCTTTGATTTTATGTACTGTGAGAAGGTTGAAAAGCCTTGCTGTCTGCATAGCCATTTTATCCGCTTACCATCAAATGTTGAAGATACAGTTGTCTCGACAAGAATAGATGCATCATCTCTATCAATACTTTGTTTGAACGATGAAGGTGGTATGGGTTGTTTCTTCTTCTCATTCTTTGTAGTTTCATTAGTCTGATCAGGACGGCTCTTTTCTTTGCTACTACTTTTGATATTCTTCTTGTCCTCGTATGCACCTGTCACTATGTCAGGTAGGCCTGGTGCATTCAAATGAGCTTGTAATTCTTCACTGGTATTGAATTTGAGTTTGCATATACTACACTTATATTTTCCTTCGACTACAGACTCTTTCTCTTTTGCGGAATCTTCTTTACATACTTCAAAGACAAAGTTTATACTCTGCTCGACATTGATATGTTTCACACTCCCATCAAACAAATCACCCTCTGTCCTTTGGTGTCTGTATCCATATCGTGCTAGAAAGTGTTTCGATCCTAGAGAACCATTTCTATACTTTCGTTTTGTTTTATAATGTGATTGTACCTCTGCCAAATCATACCTATCTTCCTCTTCTAGTTTATTGAATAACCACTTGTTAATTGGTACTGAAGTATTCTCCTGCTTCATACATTGCAATCCATTATTAGTTTCGGCGGCTGTCATAATCTTCCATGACTTTGGTTGATTACCACATAAACATAAATGTATCCTTCCACCATTTGTTTTAATTAACTTTTTAGCAGAATGAAAGTAATGTGATAATAAGGCATAATGATTCTCTGCATGTTTTGCTTCGGATTGTAATAATGTTGCATCACCTAAATGTGGATGATTGAAACATATGATATCAAACTTGGTTTCTTCGGTATTGCAATGTATTGTATCCTCGAGCTTGGTAGAATCAACTCCGTATATGATTTGTTCATTCCATACTTCCTGAAACTCTTTTGATGTTTCTATTGCACTTGCATATGTTCGACATAACTCATTGTGTGATTTGACGAGTGTAGAAGCTGTGACTGAGATTTGTGGATATGCTCTTTTGATTGCAAGTGAGAAAGATAAGTCCCCATCACCCACTGTGAGTAATCTAAACATTGTGTAGAGAGTAGAGATCAAAACTTATTGATTTGATATGAATCTCTAATAAGCTGGATACCGATACACTCTGATGTAAACTAAACTACAAGACCGGATGCGCTGATATAATTTATATATCGTGTAGATATGCTTTCTATCTTCTTATAATTGTGCCTGCCTCTCCTTAATGCATTAGCCGCCGCCATTCATAGTAGAAGAGGAGCAATAGCCTAGCAAGATGTTGCTTACATAAGTCGTTGGGTCGCTAAATCTTGTCCCGTGACTAAAGTGAGAAGTGAGAGAGATGGATGAGCTCAGCGGTAGCCCTCTATCTCCTCTAAAGACTATTCAACCATGGTAAGTAATGTATATTCTGATGGTGTGACCTGAGTATGAAATCTTTTTTGCTAGATCATTAATACTCTCACTCATACCAAATGCACTTCTCTCAAATAAAGCCTCCATCAACATATCATATCGAAAATGCCAAAAGTGGACGCTCCGCATGTAAAAAGTGCAAGGAGGTGATTGCCAAGGGTGAATTACGTATCGTAGCTAGTAAGTTGGTCTACAGGTTTTTTAATGTATCGTTATTATCATATTATGGATGTTTTGAATTGTATCGTCTCACAATTGAATTGATATGTTGGTGTAATTGTTGTATTTAATTAGGTTCATATTGTGAAACACGTGATATGGACTTTGTTAGGTAAGTGTATCCAACTATATCCCCATGTACTATCCCAACGTACAATTCTCATATATATATCTTTTTCATTCTTTTCGCTATATTATTATTAACAATGTACAGCAACTATCACACTACATGTTTCCAAGTACCGTGGTCTGGAATGTCAGCTAAGGACTTTGTTGAGGAACATTTAGATGATTATACTGTCGATAAGGTAAGATATCTAATAGAAGTGTGCATTAAGATTGAGGAGGGAAAGTAGTTAGTATTGTATGTTATGGTGGTGCACAAATCTCAATTGTTCTTTTCCTCTTCTCTTCAGGACTTATATAGTGAGCAGCAGAAGCAGCAGATTATCGATTCTATAGGAATTGGTTATGATACCAAAGATCATTCAAAAAAGAGAAAGATGAGCAGCATGTGTCTAACAAATCTTCAACACGAACATCTAATTTCTATTGCTAATTACTTACCAAAGACACAACGGGCATTATTTGCTTCGGCGTTAACGGCACCGTCATCATCTTGGCGTAGTGGTGGGTGGAAAGGAAAGCCAAATGCAGCGAGTAAAGCAATTGTTACGAGTAGTGATAATTTATTTGACACTCTAGATTTTGATGACATCATTAAAGATGTAAGGCTGGTAAGGCGATTAAGTGATGATGATCTTGGTGCTATATTGACGTGTATTGATGCAAAGAATACACTGAAAAAGTTGCATATGAGTGCTGATCGTACGACGGGTAGTTACGCTGATACCATTGGTAATGGTTTCAAGCCTTTGTTAGGCTCAATCATGTTGGAAGAGTTTACTCTTTGCAAGTATAATAGAGATGATTTTGGCATGGTAGATGTCATTACTATCCTCAATAGTATTATCGATACAAATGGGAACTCATTACGTGATGTGACACTTCCAAGACAATGGGGACAAGAGCATCGAAACATGCCTTTGCTATCCGGTTTTTATGAGAGAATGAATCAAATTAAGCGTGGGCAAGTAATCAAATGCTCTTGTTGCAAAGAACCACGCTTGAGGACCAATGAAAACTCATGTTCGATATGCTGCAACCTCATGTGTGCTCTTTGTGAGGATTTTGTAGAGGAGTGGCATCCGGATATTGTTCGAAAATGTGATGGCTGTAACGTAAATCTCTGTCGAGACTGTGGAGGTTCCAGATTTGAAACTGTTGCTGTTTGTGGTAGATGCAATTCAGTGTATTGTGCATTGTGTGCAAAACAAGCAGGTAAGGATCTTGCTATCTGGTGTGAAGTTGAAAGTGAATTTGGTTGTGTCAATGGACCAATTTGTTTGGACTGTCGAGTTTTGGAAGATCACTGGGGATGCATGGGATGTCAAAGTCTGGTCTTCCCAACACTCGTGAAGGATAGGGCGGAACTAGCAAAAGAGAATGATCGTTTACGTCAGGAGGTTGAAGAGTTACGAAAACAGATTGGATGAGTGAGTTCTGTCCGTCTCGACGTGGCGAGTTAGTGTTTTGGGAGATTGACTCCCCACATAAATGGGTTAGGGCCTCGAGTCTATCGTTATACTAGGAGGTTAATATATAATCCATCAAAGTTTCTACAACAAACATGACTATTATATTAACATTAAGATTTGCTAACAATAACACAAAATAGAGGAATGTATCTACACATTTTTAGAATCTCGTGAACAATTTCTGTTCCGCGGCAGTCAATTTGGCGTGCTTGGCCTTCTTCTCCTTTGCTTCCAACTTACTGTAATCATCAAAGTTTGACCCATCAAGAGGATCAGATACCTTGGGTTTGAAAGGAACCTTAACCTCCTTATTGGCTAACTTAACCCAATCAATACCCTCAAAGAATGGGTGATCTTTGATATCCTTGTCTGCACCGGCAAAACTACCAAGCCTATCATTGGGGTTGACAGTTAACATTCTCTTGATCAAGTCTTTAGATGAAGCTGACATGAAATCACCTTCTGGAAATTCCATTCGACATTTGACAATGTTTTTGAAGAGACCCATTTGATCTACAATACCATCATAGAATGGAGTCATACCGACAATCATCTCGTAAATCATAACACCCCATGACTTTCAAATGGCATACGAAGAGGAATGGAAAGTTATTGTCAGCATATGGAATTGATACCACCCCAGGTATAGATACAGCAACAAAAGTACTCACCCAGTGATCTGCACCTGCATTATGGCCCTTTTGCATAATAATCTCGGGTGCCAAGTATAACGGTGTACCACAGAAGGTATAAGTCTTATCCTTGATAATCTTGGCAAAACCAAGATCAATAATGATGGTGTAGCCTTCACTATCCAACAAGACATTCTCTGGCTTTAAGTCACGGTAGATAATGTGACGATGGTGCATGTAACTAAGACCCTCCAACATATTGGCAGCATAGAACTTCGCGGCCCACTCGGGAATACCATCTCGTGTATCCGTATGGATGACAGTTTGGAGTTCTCCTCCCTGGTACATCTTTAAGAGCATGTACAGCTTCTCATCATCCTTCCAATGACTAACCATCTTGATAATGAAGGGATGGTCCAACTTGGCCATGATATTCTTCTCCCGGATAACTCCCTCTGCCTGATTATACTCAATCAGTTGCTTCTTCACTTGAACCTTTAATGCATATGCATCATCCTTCTGTCCCTTTTTGGTCACAAGCCAGACCTTACCGAATGTACCAGCTCCTAGAATACGAATCATATCAAGATCATCTAATCCGATCTTCTCCTGTACTTGACTCTGAGCAACGACAGATTTGATGGCTGCAAAGTCAAGTACGCCCACCTTAACTTCCTCAAGCGCAGTAACAGTGTACTGTGCTAGACCGAATTCTCCCTTTTCATTTGCCCCCATGGTGTCGTTTCCAAAGTATCTAAAGTTTAGAAAGTGGTGTGCAGTGAGTTGGGGATATGCTCTATCAAGATATTAAACAGCCAACTATACGTACCCATGACGTCCAATATTCTTAACATCCTCGGAACCCAGACTGAAACCAAGTAAGGATTCAAGGTTGGGATGGTTTGCCGATCGGATATTGACTAGTCCATCACGGATTAAATATAATGCTGGACTAGACTTTTTACCCTCGGTAAAGAATACATGACCTTTCGGGAAGGTCTTCTCCTTGATGGCACCAGCAAGTAAGTCCAATTCGTTCTCACTTGCTGGATTCTTCCTCTTTCCAAATGGTACCAGTGCCTAATAATAATGTATTGAGAGAATAATGTTAGACAAGAAACTCTCTCTCGTATTGCACACAGCACCCAAATCCACAAACACACCACATCAATACTTACCAAACACTTCTTATCCATTCCCTTCTGAACTAATGCCTGGATATCATTACCCAATACCTTGATGAATTGTCCTCGATCCAATGTCAAGGCAACAACCTTACCCTTGGCAGTAGCCTTACCAATACCCCATTCATTCTCCATAATTGCCATCTCACCGAAGAACTTGCCCGGTCCAATAGTAATATCCTTATAATCGGCACCTCCCGCTTGAATACCCTTCACGTCCACACTACCCTCCTTGATGATATAAAACCTCTTTGGAAAATCATCCTTTGAACCACCCTCTCTACTTGCCAATACATGTCCATCTTCATAATTAATAACCTTCAGATTATTAGCAATCTTATTTAAAGTTGCTTCATCAAAGTCTTTAAAGTAGGTAACCATTTTCAATACGTTAATAACATCCTTATGTGAATCTTCCATCTGCTGAGCCATGATACGACGGAATGTCTGTTGATCTAATCGGAATAAACCACATTGTGTCTTGGCTACACATGTTGCGGCGCGGGGTGCATTGTATAACAATGCTAATTCACCAAAGGACGAGCCCGGTCCGGCACTGCCAACTTCATTCGTACTAATTGTAAATGTCACCTCACCATTACCCACTACATAAAAGTAATCACCAACATCACCTTCGGTAATAATAGTAGTACCATGCTTAACAATTATTGGTTCAAATGCATTAACTAACGTTGAACGTTTATTATCCGGCAATCCATTAAAAACAAAGTTTTGTTTCAATGCTGTTTCAATAACTAAATTATCTTCATCACTCTTTGGATATTTGGGAGCGGTGTACGATCCCATACCGGTAATATCCAATGGTTGGGCAAATACCACCTTTAAGTGACGTGCATTCTCTTGTGCTTTTTTGACTTTTTCATTGAATAGACGGTCTGTATCATTTAATACTTTAGAGGATGTTTCCTCGAGGAAGTCAACTGTACGACGTGTTGGTTGGACTATAATTTTATCCCAATTTGTTTCAAGTTTAGAGGGTATGGTATGTGGATTGATAATGGCATCGACGGTACCCTTTCCGAAGGATGTTAATCCTTTGCCTATGTTGAGTGTTACTCGTTTAATACCTTGTCCTAGTGCCTCTGCTCCTTCCTCGATACTTTCCGCTGTCTTATCGACGGAGGCTTTGATCTTTGCACGATTTTCTCCGTTTGCCATATTTGCAATTTAACTATTATCTCTGATTAATATCTATAATTATTTAATAACTTGGGGTAATAGGATCTGTTTGATATGATGATAAGGGAATGGGAACACAACAATAAACTTTGATCCTATTCGAGATTTTGCAAAAGTTATTTCTATTGTCTATAGGTATTACTATGTATTATATTTAGAAGATATAAGAGAAGGGCAACAACAAACAACACAACAAATTTTTGCAAGCAAATTTTCGATCTTAGGATGCGGTATCCTTCTTGATCATTATTGTGGTAGATTGTTGTCCTACACATACCACAGTGGTAGGTTATGTCCTTATCATGGTAGTAATGTAACAATAGATTAGATTACATTCGATAGTGAACATGACTAACATGACAATTCTATTGTTTCAATTGGTGGTGTACTCTGCTCACAAGGCCACCACCACTGAATAAGCAGCCGCTTTGATTTCAAGTAGGATTCTCCTTTGTATCAATAGCAGCGAGCAAGAAGCATCAAAGAAAGAGATGTAGTCTACTTTAACCGGTGGCAATAAGTATACAGCCATTAACGAGGAAGGATACCTTGCAGCTGTTGAAGTTATTTGATTTTAGATTTCACATGTCTTTGCATGCGCAGTATCTACATCGCGTAGTTAGATGTTAAGAGCAATAACTATGAATAAGATGGCCCTCTACGCTCTATGTTTATGCTCTCTCATCTTAGCCACTACTGCATGGGCGCCGAATCATGTTCCTGTGCGATATAGACAACAACAACTCAACAAACTATCAGTATCAACATCTAAAATTGAAGAAATTAACAACGATGAAGATTGGAGAGATTTTCGTGCTCAACTAGTACGCTCTGAGAACAACAATGTACCCAAAGAAGATAAACAACCATCAGATAATGATCATTGGGCATACGACACAGGAGACTTTGTAGAACGTGGCTCGATAGTATTATCAGTGCCTTCAACCAACCAATATCTTAATGATATAGACATTTTAAACAATATATCATATCGTAAATCGATAGTATTGGTATTAGATGTTAGTCCATATTTCATACAGGGTATAATACTAAATCGACCAACGAATATTGGTGTGAAAGATGGTAATGAAGTAGAGAATGGTTGGCAATTTGTACAACCGGGACATGGCGAAGTGTTTGAGAATGAGTTGGGTAATTGTCTAGGTGAGAATTGTGAGTTAGATTATGGTAATGATGGAAATGATATTAGTGGTAGTGCTAAGCGGTGGAAGGTATGGTTTGGTGGTGAAGTTAATGGACCGTATTCAAGTGAGTTATTTGTATTTGTACACATCTTGTGTCTTCATGTTTCTTTGTATTTGCTTGAGCTGATATATATACACCTTCTTTTGCAACCTCTCTCCCGTTCAGAAAATCCAACAGTAATGTGTATACATTCAATCAATACAGAATCAGCAATATCAGTATCAGATACTATATTGCCGAGCATTTACGTAACATCATTTGACGGAGCACAATATATAGTACAAAATGGAGATGCAGATCCGTCAGACTTTTGGCTCTTCAGTGGTATCTGTGGTTGGGAAACATCCACCTTTTATAATGAAATGCATGAAGAGGGATTATGGCATATAGTATCTACTGATAGTGGTACTGTGTTGGAAGAATTGAATATGTTACGGTGTGAGGAAGAGGAAGAGATGGCAATTGATGCTAATTGTGATGTTGATTCAGATCCACGGAATGCAGGATTGCATACTTGGGAAATGCTCTGTGAAAAGATTGGTTTAGAAAAGGAGGTATATGATGGTAGTAGTAGTGATGATGAGTTTGGTGATCTAATGTTACATGAATGGGCTACTAGTGCTCTTTCTTTTTCAATTAAAGATGATCAAACAACTACAAGTAGTATGATTATCGACCCAGCATCATTAATGGATGAGAATGATTTTGATTTGGAAGATTATGATCCTGCATCTGTAATGTCAGTTGATATGGATGATACTCTGATCAATGTTGAGCCAACACAATCTTCAAGAGGTGTAGTAGGTGTGATGGTACGAGCATCGTCGGCTGAGCGATCACCCTATCTTTTGGATGATCAAGGGTATCATAAATCGCTAATACTCATCTTGTCTGATAGTGAGGATTACTCCGAAGGTGTTATGTTGAATCATGTCACTGATAGAATACTACATCTTGATCTGGGTGGAGATAGAAGTGTTGAGCTGCCAATCAGATATGGTGGACCTGCAGGCGAGGATGATGAAGATAGCTATGAAACACCTGCTGTGTTCCTCCATTCAAGTGTTTCATTAAGAGATGCTGGGGTAGGAGAACCAATCGGCAAGAGCAGGATATCTAGATGTACTCAAGAGGAAGTAATCAAAGCACTCAAGTCTGGTCTAGCTACAGCTGATGACATCATGGTGATACAGGGATCATCAATGTGGACAAAGAAAGGTGAGCATTCAGGAATATTAGGTGATGTTGAATCTAGACTCTTTGAATTAGTCCCAAGACCGAAGGTTAAACAAGTATACAATGCATTGCAAAGACAGAAGCTACTGACTGAGGATACTCTGTTGACTAATGTTGCAACGAGTAGGCAAGCATGGAATACAGCTGGAAAAGATGGATCAGACGTCATATCCAAGAAAGACAGGATTCAAGTATTTGGTACAGACGTTGACGTTACAACTCTGGCCGATGAGGCTAACATGAGATGGGTCAAAGTTAATCTACTTCAATAGGGAGAGGGTAACACAAAACACGAAGCTTCATTAGGTTAGACCTCCCTTCTAAACTCAAAAAACAAGTTACATGAAACACACCAACTCAATCTCCTCCTCTCATCCAGAATGGCCAATATTATCTACCAGGTAGTGAACCCATGACAGAATCATAAATCTGCTTGATTTGATGATATCCAGGCTCAGACTTGGATGACTCAAGTCCTAAGAATGCCTCCCATTCATATCTCCAACGAGTAGATGCCCACTCCTTCCAATCATTATACTCATTCGATTCAGATGACCACCAGTTTGTCTCATTACTCAAGTTATAATCAAAGATATCATCAATGATTGGAAAAGAAGTAGACTCTTTACTTCGTACCATGTTCATGTATGCCAAACCAAGATTCTTCCTCATTGAGCTTGATTCGGCATATGTATCTTTATCCCATGACGATGCGAGCTCGAGCCACAAGGCAGATTCGACAATCGAGGGTAATACATTGGTAGAAGGAGAAGATTCATTCTCATTCAATGCCAAATTGAGAAGATGTGTCGATCTAGAAACCATGTGATCAAAGAACTCTCGTCGGATTGTCCATTCCCATTCAGTTTGTGGATACTTCTCCTCACTAGGCAAATCAGCGGATAGATGATTTGCAATAGTTGTCCAGGGTTGCAAGCTGAATGATCGATAGGATTTGGCAGTCTCCACAGATATATCAATATGCTCTTGACTACGAATCTGCCGTACTAGTCCAAAGGGTATCTCGTGATACGATGCATGATACTCGGGATCGTCAAAGTTGAGTCTTCCTCCGATGAAGATATCAGATCCAAAGTGTTCCGTGTTGGCATCGATCAACTCTGAGAAGGTAAAGGCTCCATTCTGCCATGGTAATGTGTTGTCTCGTGTATAGTGAGTGCCAGGGAAGCTAACATTTTCATACAAATCAAGCTTCGATTGCCACCAACCAAATGTCATCATTGAGAGGTTGATACTTGTAATGTCAGTCCTCACACCTTCACACTCTTGCAAGTATCTAATGCTTGTCCACTGTTGGTCGTAGTTTATGAGTAACAACGAGTTGGATGGAAGAGGTTCAAGGATTGACAAGGCATACTTTCGAAAGTAGTTGTTGCTACTCTGATCTCTTGCGCTGTAATTCCGTTGATAGGTTGCAAATGGCAACAAGAGAATCACCACTGACAAGGCAAGTAACTTTATGGATGATCTACGAGGCATAACTGATATGAATTCGTGAATTCTAACACCAACGATGATAAACATTAGTATGTTTGGATGCATCCAGAATCTTTGATGAATACCAAAGAGTAGAGGGTTGGACAGTGGTAGATTCGAGAGTGAATGAAATACCACCAAGTAGAAGATCAGAGCAACGTGTAACACTTTCAATGTTGATGATGTGCTCTTGCCTTTCTCTGTTGTTTCTATGTGTCTCTCCATAACTTCCATTTGCTGGACAAATCTTTCAAGATCGATGCAACAAACGAGGAAGCTGAACAATACAAATAGCATGCCTAATGGACATTGACATATTGCAAAGTCGTACAACCACCACCAAGTCCTTGCTAACATGCCTTCCGATACTGAATCGTCACCACTAAACAATCTCATTGTTCCATAGTCTCGTCTTAGAAAGTGATGAATGAAACCTGATAGACTTGTCACATCTCCCCACGAACCAGCGTGTGGATTCGTAATTGCAAAGTAGGGAAGAAGCGCATACAAACTAATCCCCGCCAAGAATGACAGTGTTGATATGAACAGTAGTTTGGGCTTGTTCAATATCGATGACTTGTAAAAGACGTGTACACCAACTGGTAGTATCAATAATATTGAAGTATGTTGATTCGTCATTGCCAATCCACACAAGAATGATCCCAGAGCAATAATCCATGTTGAGTTTGGTTTTGAATTATAAATCACCAACACGTACACGATTAGTGTAACGAATAGATTGTGCAATGCAAAGACTTCAGCCGACGTGTTGTATTGCCACATTAATGGAGAGAATGCTGATAAAAGACCTGTTGATAAAGCAACGGAGCATTTTGCTACGACTTGTGGTGATATTGATAATCCTTCCTTCGTGTTACCAACCTTATCACTACCATCGTCAATACCATTTGTTAGTTTGTAAACAATCAATGATATTAATCCAGAACTAATAGAACCGAATAAGCATGATGTAATATTCACCATGTAGGCAGGTGAGAGTGTTGGATAGTATTGTTTACCGAATGATGTCACGAGATAAACAATAACAGTGTAGAGTGGATAGCCAGGCGGATGACTCGTGCCCAATTGACATCCTTCGGCAACTAATTCACCACTATCTCCGCCGGCTATTGAATGTGATGCCGTGCTTGTATAGACTGAGAATACAATTGATGCAGTGATGAGAAATATTGACACGCCCAAAGACGACTCGTTTATATTGCTGTTCATTTTGTTGATGTTGTTCATTCTGTTGTTGTTATTTGTCGACCGCATTGCTTGCGTAGGCGTGGGCGGTAGGCTGTGTCTGTCCACAAGAAGTATTATTATTTATTAGGTTTGTGCTGAGAATGAAAAGAGTGAGTTTATTTTTTGGAGGTACGATACAACGCTACGTAAGTAAGAGTACAACTCTCATTCAACACCTTTACCAACTCTCAATGCATCACTACTACATCAATCAAGCAACGTACAGTACAGCCTACCAATACATATGGCGTCAAGTAGTAGTCTATCAATCGAGCATCGTAATGCAAAGAAGAATTACACGGCAACAATAACCAAATCAAGTAATAATATGAACGGTGTCGATGACGACAAGGAGAATAGTGGCAACAGTGCTAATACCAACACGCAGAAGTTGAGTAGTACGAAGGAGATTAGTAGCAGCAGCAATCATCTACGTCCGACATTTGATCCCAAACAACAGCTATCAGACAAGTCAGCCGACACAACAACAACGAGCAACAAGTCAATAGTAAAACCTCGTCTGCCACTGAATACTGAATACAATACAACCAAGCTAATGTACAAAGCATCCAAATCTAGACAGAAGAAGACGACTACTTCTACTCCTAGCAGTACCAATACGAATGCCAAGAATACAACGAAGATAGAAGGCAAGTTAAATAATTCTTCAGTCGTCAAGAGACAAGAAACAACAACACACACAAACACAACTCACACACCACCTACATCAACAACAGCAACAACCGAGTCGGGATTAAAGGCATTGAATCTCATCCGTCCAATTGATAACAAGACGTTTGAGTTTGGACTAGCCGCAGGTATACAAGTACACTTGATTGAAAGTGTAAGATTGTGTGGACTCAAAAAGGGACGAGAGACGTCAATCATTAATATGATAACAACTCTATGCAATCACTTGACGAATCGTGAAGCTGAGATTAATAATTGGATTGAGTTTGCAGACAAGGTTGCACTCTCTGCAGCTGTCAAGCTTGAAGAGTCAATGCAAGAGTATCAAGTTGTCTGTGCATCAAGAGATGAGTCTAGAAGTGAAACAAAGGATGCTCGTGTTGCATTGGGCAAGATTCAACAAGAAGTACAAACAGTAAAGGATGAAGTGAACAAGATTGGACAACAAGTAGTTGGAGTATTAAACACGTTTCCAACAGTGTTGTGTGACTTTGAGCAACAGCTGAGACGTCAGATTACATTGCATAATGATGCTGTTAGATCGGAATGCAAATCTGAGGTTGGCGATGCAATTGACGAGTTGAATGAAGCACATGATATTGAGAAGCAGCGATTAGAAGCAGTGATTGGTAGACTTGAAATGTCAGTTCAAGTAGAGGCAGACAAGAGAGTATCATTACAGGCTCAACTTGATAATGCTTCTGATAATTTAGAGAAGGAACAGAGTAATCACTTGTCAGTACAAGCAGATCTCAAGGCCGAGGCCGATAAGGCAAATTGTCAACTGCAAGAAGCAAATGAAAAGATACAGTCACTCGAAGAACAGAATCAACAAGAGAGGATTCAACAAACAAAGGAGATTGAAGAGATGGAAGAGCAAATGAAGGCAGAATTGGATGATATTGATAATAGAGTCAAGGCTTCTTTTCAAAAGTCAACTGACACAAAGAATAAGGAGATTGATAATGCTTTAGCTAGAGCACAAGTTGCAGAGGCTTCATCAAAAGCTGCACAAAAGATGTTGAGTGAGTTGAGAACACGAGTACTTGAACAGCCAATTTCAACAGCACAGATGTCTAGTGAAAACTGAAAATTCAACTAATATTAATCTTGTGTATCATATGTTTCAGTGTTAAGGCTTTACCCATGGTTTACCCAAACTTAATTTATTTAGAGATTAGATGGGTGGTCCATCAATCCTAATTCACAAATCGAATCTATACACTCATAACATTTAGACAAATCAAATACATCCTCCTTAGATCCATCTCCATGGAGTATTGTTGTTCGTACTCCACTTTCCATATCTATCCAATAACTATTCCCACCCGATTCTGAACATGCCTGTTGTGTACTTTTTGCTACCGATTTGACATTGGATGGTTTAATACCTCCCGCATATCCTACTACCTTTCGAGATGATGATATAAATCTAGTATCAGTTGACCAATTTGATGTTTCTTTTCCAGTACCTTTTGATTCATCATGTAAGAATACTATATTATCTGGATAATCCTTTATTGTTAGTAATGCAGACCAAAGTGGTTCTGTCTCATTATTCCTTTGTACTATAAATTCCAACTTTGTATGAGCTTTTACTGTCCGTAGGAATGATTGTATTGTACTTTCCTCACCCAACTTTTCAGTATATACACCGTTAACTGCAGTGGCATTTACTTGTACTCTTCTAAATCCCCAATCATATAACTGATTTAGAAAATTATCAATTGCTTTTGCAGACGATATATCTGTGGATGATGTTAATAAATCATTAACATATGAACCACATAAATGTGCTGCTAATCGTATTTTATTCGGATTGTTTGGACTATTCTTTAATATCTGACTTAAACGAGATACCCACTGTTTGGAAGCATATCGAGGTTGTCCTTCTTTATCTGGTCTAAATAGTATACCCCATTCGACGAGTGGATAATTCTGACCAATTAATGTGAGTAGACGAGGATTGACGGTATCATCGGCACCACAAAAACCGAGTGCTTCTAGCTTGGCTGACATATCTAATTGCAATTATTAATATGTAGTATGGTAGCAGAACAAGATATGATGTGTCTGCTTTGCACTCGAGGAGTGAATATTAGACTGCCGCTGCCAGTTACCAGGCAATGAGCAACTAGAATGATGTCATTGCCTGTAACTAACTAATCACTAATCTAGTCTCATAATTAAAATCGTTTTATCGCCATTTATTCTCTCTTTTCCGGTATCTGTCATCTTGCGACCATCTGCTTGCAAAAGACACTCTCTTCTTATCTCAGTGTTGTTGAACATTGCAATAACAGCAAATCGAAATCGATGTCCATAATTCGATTAGATTCAACTCCTCTAAATAGCTTGCAAAATTATACCATGAATCTATCCATCCTACCTCTTCTTGCTGCCATCAAATACTCCACCGCCGCCGCGGATGCTGATCAAATTACAACATTGACATGCTTCGATCAATCAGGATATGATCTATCAGAATCAACAACCACCGAATTTAAAGATGGAAAGTACAAAATTAATCTCTCGTGGTCACACGTTCCTGATATTGTCAAATGTCCTGGACCGCCAACACCTTGCTTAGTTCAGTTTGATGACGATACCATTGCAAGGAGTGGTCTTCATTCGGTATCGATCGATTTTATTTGTGGTCATCCTGGCTTTGGATTCATGGTTCCTCATTATGATGTTCACTGGTACTTAATTAGTGAAGAAGAACGTGCGTTGATGACTTGTGAAGTTGGTAACTATGGTCCGGTAGGTTATTATAACTTTTGTGCATATCCTATGCACATCTTGTGTATCTTTTTTGTGCACATATCTTATGCACTATTTACTAATATCAGTTTGTGTCTCTATCAATTGTACTCTACATATTATCAGGCATGTAATGTACCTAGTGAAGAGTATGAACAACCAACCCCAGAAGGCGCTGTAAGTTATCAATCTATATTGTTATATTTGCTATCTTCTTCTACACATTTTGCTCACATGATAATGATCTGTTCTACCCTTTTGAGGCATTCTTTGAAATGGATACTGAAGTAGTGGATGACAATGGTACAGTCAAAGAGATCATGCTTAATATGCCAGAAGGATTTGTTTGTGGTATGACAAGCGCTATCCCACAACAGGGGTTACATTGTTCAGTTCCTGCGGATGAGCCAGCTACCCCGAGTGAGTGGACTGAGCCGGCCTTCATCATGGGGTCATATGGCAAGGGACCAGTATTCGTTGAGCCCATGGGAGATCTAGGCTTTGTTACAACTGATGGAAAGGAATGGGAGATGGAACCAGTGTATGTTGGACAGACAATTTCCACATTACCCAGCAAGTTAACTTGGAGTACTAATGATGGAGTTACAACTGTTACTGTGGAAGGCAAAGCGAATGATATGGAGTATGAGGTCGAGGATGGTGTGGAGTCTGAGGCCGAGGAGGATCCTGTCATGACTGAGTCAACCTCTGATGCTCGAGCTACAAAGGTCTCGACTGTAGTATTAGCAGGTTTCTTTGCTGTGATTATGGTTGGAAATTAGGATGTATTGAGAGTTATAGGACGCAATGCGTCACGGATGATAGGAGCCAATCTTGTACGATTGTGTAGGCACAAGTAGGTATTATCCCTCTGACTTGTTTTGTATAGCTTTATATGTGAAATGAAAAGGTTAATGAGCTGCTGTAAATAGGCCTAGCCGTGTCGTGAAATATAAGTTAGTACTTGTTTCAGAGTACACTATGTCTCTATTTTCTTTTCTATCTTACTTCTTACTCTCTATTCTCTAGTTCTCTCATACACTTCATATTCTATTCTTCATTTCTCTATATGTACAATTGGCTTATTTCCTCCTTTACATGCCTCTCCATCCTTCATTAATTTCAACATCATTCGTTTGATAATCAGATTCCATTGTAGTTGAGTTCTCAATGGCAAACAACAGCTTTTGTTTTAGAATCTCCTTCTCGGGGTATTCAGGAAGTGATAATGAGAAGAAGCAAGTACTTGCACTGGGCAGTGGATAGTCTCCATCCTCGTCAACTGTCTTATTATCCTTCTGTATCTTGAATGGTGCCTCAAAGTCACTCTCCTTCAAGGGTAAACGATTCCTTGCCCATACAAACTGCAAGAAGAGTTTCCGTTCTGAGTTTGTCATTTCACGAAGAACCTCCCAGAAGTTAAAGATGACTTCATCACTCTCACTATAACCCTCATACTCTACAACCTTCCTCAACAGGTCCACATCAATGTCAGGATTGCCACAAACGATATCACGCAACTGTTCTCCGGTAAACATTGATAGGAGTTCTGCAGGCAAGACGCTTGACATACCTTCAGCAAATGAGTTGAGCAATCGCCTCTGTGTTGCTGATTGCATCTCAGTATTCTCATTGGTTTTGTAAGCAATAACATCAATTTCTTTGATGATCGACTCAACACTAATGTTCTCCTCTGATAGACGTTTCCACACAGCTCCAAGGGGCAGTGGTAAATCACAAGGAATACCATGCCTTGTTGCCGTGCCCACTAGCTTGCCCAAGTATGACAGGGCTTCTTCAACTTCCCGTGAGCTTTCATTCTTCTTATGGGTTAGACTAGAAAAACTATTCAACAAGGTCCTCTCTTCACTTGATAGTAAGTCTCTATTCTTCTCGGACATATTGAGCTCACTTGTATCGTTTGAGGATGATGCAAACATAAACAAATCCCTTCCCTCACCAACATCAGTTTGATTATTAGCTGTCGGGTCAAGAACTCCCAGTGAACTGCATCCAGAGGGATCTAGATCAGTAACCTCTTGAATAGCATCGGTAAACACCTCTCGATACGGCCCTGAGTAATCGTTCACTCCTTCTCCAACAAGTTTCACCTTGAATGCTCGTTTTTGACCACCGTGGCCCTTGGCTACAAACCCTCGTCTTAACTGCGATCCACTCCATCCACGCATTTCGCGTTGAAGCTGTGAAAATACGCTATGCTTCTTCTTGATGGTGCTGTCATCTGATGACATTGCTCGGCGTGCCTTGAGTCTGTTGACTCGTACTGTACGGACTTCACGAGGCAGCTCATACTCATCATGTGATAGGGACGTAGGTGTTGTTGTGGCATCCATGACACTATCCAAAAAGAACTTCTTGGTACTTGTGAACATGACTTGTCTACAATTTCTCAACCTTGATGAAATGGATGGTGCTTGTACCCATTGGCTCTTGGATGTTGTATCCCAAGTATGTCCAGCACGCTCTAGTGATGCACCAAATCCACATAGACCACCTAGAATAGCACTACCTTCTTGTGGTGACTTAATGGGAAGCCAAGGTAGACCATAACGAGCTCTTCGATTGAGTGCCCTGAGCATGGCTATTCGTGCCAACAAAGCTTGAGTTGGTGGCAACTTTTGTTGGACATGCAATACAGATTCTGCGGCGACCTCAAACACAATAGCATCAATTGAATTACTAATGTTTTTGGTCGTTTCTTGTTGATTTGGTTGTGATGCGCACAACACGAGAGCACAATCGACAAAGGAACACCCACCCTCTGATCGATGTGGAAGGGCATCGGCAATTCTTTCATATGTCTCTGCAATAAGGGCATCAGAGCTCAGGTCACTCATTCCACTGATGACGCCGGACTTTAGTAGTTGTTCAAACTCTTCTATACTCTCAATCTTCATTGATTCGGAAAAGGTGTTCCTATCATCAGATTTGTCCTTGGTTTGGGGAAGTTTCATGTAGTTTGTGTACCATTCTCTTGCCGAGTCTTCTGGTGTAATGTATTGTGGTAGAATAGCTACTGAAGATGATGAAGAGGCATCATCGTCATCGTCGTTCTCTTCTTCTTCTTCATTGTCTTCTTCTTCATTGTCCTCTTCGTCAAAGGGTAACATTTCAACAATGTACTCCTCTTTGCCTCCTCGGATACGACTACTTATCCAACCACGTTCACCAATCGGTGCGTGATCAATCAAATAACGAACAACACCGCATGAGTTGTGACGTCTTTCGATAACTTCGTGTGGTGGGATGATTGTACCGCTAGAAATAGTGCCGATACTCCTTGATCCGTCATAGATTTCAAGATCGGATCGAACGACAGCTCCACCTGTATAGACTACTTTCAACCCTGCACATTTAGGATTGAATCTTTCCAGCTTGGGCAGAGGTACCGAGCGGCCTAGCCCATTACCAATCAATTGGAGTCCACCATCAACAGCCTCACTTTCATCCCAAGTCCATGCTCGACCTCCACCCTCCATCAAACTACCGCCCTCACTCTTTTGTGAGACCAATCTGTAGAAGAGACGGTTTTGGTAAGTTCCTAATACGACAGCCTCTTCTTGTAATTCCAAAATCCGACCAGCACTTCGTTTAATCTGAATAGATGGAGAGTAAATTTAAGTGTAAAGACGAATGAGATGATTAAAATAACAAGGAGGAAGAAGGTACAACCACAAAACACTTACATCAACTCTGTCTCCAGGTAACAGTGCAATTGGTAGGCCAATGGAAGCACAAGCTGCTGCGCTAGCAAAAGGTGATGTATCTAAATCAACATCTAGGCCATAACTTGACGTCTTGCAAGGGCTACTGCCACGAGTTTCAGATCTAAGCCATCTTCCACTAATCCAACGATTGTATTCATTAAATGAATCCTCAACAAACCATTGCGGCAATTTATTAATAGTGGCTTGATTTGTCTTTGGTGTAAGTGACGGTGGCAATGATTGTTCGTAAGTGCACAACACTTCATCTACTGCAAGAACATTATCAACCACCTTTGCTGGGTCTACTCCTTGACTAGTCATCCACTTTGATGACATGGTAACACGATCGCCAGGGTGACGCAAACCAATTACAGGCCACAAAGCTTTAGGTCGAACAGCACCATTGGCTGGATGTCGGCTAGTTCGTCCACCCTCTACACCACTCGGTGCTCCTTGACCGGCACCTCCAGAACCACATCCATCTGCATTGAATCCAAACGGTGACACATTCTCAAAGGCACAACCCAAATCATTAAGGATGTGCTCACCATACTTTACACCGTCAAGGAAGTAGCTAATCCTTCCTGCATCACAATCTAATAGAACTCCAACAGTATCTCCGTTGTGACAGTGAGCACCATAAACTCGTTCTGCACCCGTGCTATAGGTAGCTCTAAAGTTGACGAATCCCCATCCGAGCCATCTATTTAATCTTGGCTGACCATCAAACCCAAGAGAACTCCCTTGAGTAGCGCCACCACCACTACCAGGCTTTTCGGCGACGCCAATGTAGACACTTCCAATTTCAGCCTTTTCTAACTTGACCTCCCAATAATGAATGCCCTTACTGAATCCAACATTCCCAAAGGCTACTCCACGTCCATCTGATTTGGCACATGTGACTGATCGTTTATCTTTTGACAATGTCATAGATGAAGCATGATAGCTGGGGTCGAAACAGATTGGTGGGGGTTGAGATGATGTGAATGATAGTGTTGGCTCCACATTAGTTGCGCTCTGTTTGCTACGAAGTAGACGAATTTCACTTGTTACCCTGAGTCGGGCTCCGTTCTCCTCTTTGTTTCGAAGATTCTTGACAAGATAACTACCACTTCCAAGAAGCTCATCATATGCTGATAAGGAGCTGTCGCTACTGGTTGACGTTGGGCTTATGATAATGGTCGAATCTTGATCAAAATTGGGCTGACCAAATCGAGGCTCCCAACCTGAATCTTTTGAACCATAAAGAACATCTTTCTCAGTAATTGAGATGGCACCATCAGAATAGAAGGTACAACTGACGCGAATACCAGCACCAAAATCAGGCCATTCCATGATACCATCACAAGTAGGCTCTGAGTCCTCGTCAGTTGGTTGGCAACCATTTCGTAAGGGACAGTTACGTAGACGGAGGATTACATTGGATGTTCGTTGTTTGCCGAAGCCATAACGAGAAGCGCATTGCTCCAGACTTTCGGGTACAGGGTGCTTCTTCTTCACACGAGTCTCCTTCTCGTTTGTTTCAACATGGAGGAGATCAAATCGACCTCCACCTCCTCCATAACGATATATCCCCTCTTTACCCGTAAGATGCCACCTAATTCGTCGGGCCATTGCCGGCACTCCATCCCAAGGTTCAATTGACAACACAGTACCAAGAGGTAGCTGGGAGGCGACTGCTTTCTTCTTCTTTTTCTTTGTCTTGGGCTTGTCTTCCTCCTTCTTGGTCTTTTCCTTCTTGGTAGCTTTAGGTGATGACGGTTCGTTGTTGTCTATAGCAGGATCATCAGCTGGATCAACTCCTTCTTCCACGGGCTCTGGTGCCTCATCATCCGCCGGGTTAGGTTCAATAGACTCGGTTGGCTCTTCATCGGTATCTGCTGGATTAGGACCACCAACAGACTCTTCTGCTTGATCCTCTTCTGCTGGGTTTGGATCATCTGGAGCATCTTCCTTCTCTTTTGCCTCTTGTTCAGCAGCTAGTCTTTCCTCTTCTTCCTCCGCCAATCGTCTTTGTTCTTCCTTGTCACGTTTATCTTGCTCGTATACATCTTTACCATCATCATTATCAGTGGTATCCCAATCTATGCCACGCATTACTGTGTGACCTTCTCTTAACAAAGGAGGACCTTCTCCGCCATCCATTAGGGTGCGAACACTAGATCGAGCAGGAACCTTCCACTCAACTTGCATGATTTCCACTGTTCCAGTCCAAACTTCCCAGCCCGTGTTACTAACGACCCATCCTTCGCTGCATTCCCACGATTTACACTCGGATGCAACATCATTGTCTGTGGTTTCATTGTGACTACAAGATGCCGAAGTTGTGAAAGATATAGGAGTTGCAGAATCAACTTCAACAGGCATTGAAGTGATGAAGCTTGGGAGAGAAGTATCTTGAGGACACATCCGTACGGCACGTTTCACACTAGTAAGGAGTTCAATCAACGCTTGTGAATGTTTTGAGCAGATGGGAACAGAAGCTCTTTCGGCCCATGTCCTGCGTAGTACAGTACTTTCAAGACGTCCAAGAACATTAGCAATAGTTGGAATTCGGGAGGCAGTGTATGACAAAGCTTCTGGGCACATGTTGAGAATGAGACTTGCACTTGAGGCACATACCATACGCCAAGGTGACGATGCTGAAAGTAGTCCAATACACCAAGCCTCGAATAAACCACATCTTAGAGTTTTGTTTTCATTCTCTGTCAGTTGTTCACTAACAGGCTTGCTGATTAGTAGTCCAGTCAGGAATGATGCAAGACGAGCATCTGGAGGGACATTAGCTTGACCATTACTCTCGGTGGTACGCTTCTTATCTGAATCGGACTCGCCGTTGTCTGGTGTGACTTCATCTGATGTGTATTCTGCCGCTGCTAACAGAAGACTACTCCTTCGAACTGATGCAAGTAGAACTTTACGAAATGAAGATGATGAGATGATTGCGCTCTGAAGACTACTTCTAAGGAAGACAAGAGACCCTCCTGCTTCGTTGCCGAATGAATGTTCTGAGCAAGCAGCAAGCGTCATAGAGGATGAAGTGAAACCACTGTTCACTTGAGGATAGATTGCCGACGTCAAAAACTGAGTAAGACCTCCACAAGGAAGGTGGACTTTATCAAGTGCAGCACTGACTGTGCACATACCCTGAGGAATCGTTTTGGACTTGTTATCACCAGTGGATATTCCAAGGCCGAGAGCTTCTGCGGCCACGGCCATTGCTCCTGCCTCACCAACCCAACCACAGGCTTGAAGTGAAGTGCAAAGTTCGATAACTTGCCATAATCTCCTGCTCACCTCACCTTCCGACGTATCCAATGAGGATGGTAGGAATGAACGAAGGGTAAACTTGGACGAAGACGAAATCATTGTATGCATGACCAACTTTCTTGAGTATAGCACAGATAAGGAGCAAT